>WNGQ01000019.1_pt1 | contig 231102 bp, 152 predicted proteins | sample 5407661 | NCBI WGS metagenome assembly WNGQ01 (sample SAMN13153382, study PRJNA577476) | soil metagenome | isolation source: 60 cm soil or saprolite under Garry oak tree replicate 2 | place: USA:California | collected 2016-06-15 | reverse complement strand
GGAAACCTTGAGTGGATTCAGGACCGGCAGCGCGCCCGCATTGCGGGCGGCAAAGGCCAGCAGTGCGTCCGGATTCGAGGTGTCGTTCAGCAGAATTCTAGTGCCGTCCGGCTGGATGGTGAACCATTCCAAATCAGCCCCGCCAACCCTGTGGCCGGCAACCAATCGCATCGGATAAACACCCGCCGCCGGCACCGCGAAGCCGACCGTGACGTCCGCGGCGCCAAATCCTTTCGGGCCGTCCCACTCAGCGATCCTGGGGGTGGCGTCCCCGCCGATCGTGGCCGTGACGGCAATGCCGGCCGTCAGGTAGGACTTGAGCAAGGTGCCACCGTAGTTCTCGGCGATCACCGCAACGGGAATATTCACGTTGGGATCAACGTCCCCCAGCCTGATGGGGAAGCCCGTATCGCCAGGCGTCGTCATGAGTACGGCCACCGCGCCCGCGCTCTGCGCTTGCTCGGCTCTCATGGCATCATTACAATTAGTAGTGCCGCGATCCAACAGCACAATCTTCCCCGCCAAAGTGGGGTCCGATGAAATCGTGCAGGAGTCGTCCGGGTTGCCACTGGGCGTGGCATAGACGACCGGGGCCGTGAGCGGGGTCAGCGGCAGGCTGCCCCCGAACAGCAGTTGGGTGATATTAGTCGCGATCGCCACGCATGGGATGACCACATTGGTTGGGGCCAGGACCCGGAGCGTCTGACAGCCGACCGTCCCGGCGCTGAGCCGGAATTGGTCGTTGTTGTTCACACCCATCTGATAAAATCCGCTGGCGGGAAAGCTGACGAAGGTGAGCACTTCGTCAACGAAGCTCTTGTCGCTGAACGACGTGCCCGGAATTCCAGGAAAAGGCTGGTCATTGGGGAAATTGGCAGTCGCGCCACTCGAGTTCACCCAATTGATTACGTCGGGAACAAGAAACGTGTTATCCGTGGCAGCAAGGGTAAGATCGGCCACATTGTCCCCCAAAAGCCCGGCCAGTACCGCTTCGGACAATTCTATGCTTTCTGTCAGGTTGGCTTGCACGGCCATGGGGTCGGTCAAGGTATCCACTTGATAGACCTTGACATTGAACCCGGGTTGGCTGGCGTCCTCCGAGCCGAGCGGACTGCCCAATGAGGCTGGCAAGGTTAGATAGTCCGCGACCGTGAATTGGAATTGATTTGTCTGAGTTCCGACCGGCATGCCGTTGTCACTGAACACAATCTTGTAGGTGTGGGCCGAAAGTGCGGGCAAAAGTCCCGCCGCATATTGAACGGTCGTCGTGGGGGTCGCCTTCTGAATGGTCGGCGTCACCCGGCTATTGTCCAAAAACAATTGGATCGAGTTCGGGTTCACCGCGGTCGTTTGATCTTGCAGCGTAATGCTGATGTTCACAACCGGGCCGACATGAATGGCATTGTTGGGTGGGTCTGCCCTGGTGATGATCGGCCTCGTCTCAGTTACATCAACGAGGTCGAGTGAAACGAGATCCACATATCCGTCAGGAGCGCCGACCACCGACGTAGCCGCGATCGTGATTCGCGCCGTGCGGGCACCAAAGGGAATCGTATCGCTGCCCGAATCCTGGCCCCAATCCTTGACGGCCGTGTACTTGCCGCACGGGCCGGTCGGAAGATTAGCCACGAACATCTGGCCGCCCAAAACAAGTGGGATGGCTACGTCAGCACCTGTATCATCCAGGAATTCCAGGGTCAGGATGCTATAATCGCCTTGTGTTTCGTAGGTGCTAAACCACGCCGACATGGTGAATTGGCCAAGGCCGGAATCAATCTTGTTCGGGGTAAGCGTGGTTGTGGCCGTAAGACTTACCATCTGCGTTACGCACTGGCTGCTTTTTGCAATGCCATACGTGCCAGCGGGATAGGGTCGCAGATATTGCAGGCCGGAATTGGGAGGCCCGGGCAGCGTGTAACAAGTTGAGTAAAGATACGTGCTGTAGAACGTCCAACCACCGCCCACACCCGGATTGGCGGTGCCCCCCTCGCTGACTATTGGCAGGCCGATGTTGGGCGTAGCGTTCTCGAAGCTGCCATCAACAACCACGTCTTTTGCGTCCGCCGCCCCGACGAAGGCCAGGCCGCCGGCAAGGACGGCCAGGCCCATTTTTCTTGTCGGCCTGTTCATTTTCATAATTGCTTTGCTTTCACTGTCTGAGTTCGCCCCTTTTCATAAGCTGTTCGCCTCTTCAGATTTGTCTCTGGTCTGATTCCCGGCGACAAAAATGCACACGACGCGCCTGGTTTTGCTTGCATTTGTGCCAACAGGTTAAGATGAGTTCTGGCGTGGAACAATCGCCCATTCGGGGGGATGTCCCACCCTCTGCCGGCGCGAGGGCAAGGGCGCTGGCTTGCCTCCAGCTTCACGTTTGCTTACCGTAACCCCTTGTCGAAGGCCAAAGTGCGGGCCGGGGATTTGAAATCCAATGCGTCACTTGCAAATCCCGCCGCCGTGAGGAACACTTTGCACAGTGTCCAAGCAGCGTCCAAGTCAGTGGCCCCGGCCGGCCGCGCGAACCCACCCCGCGAGCTTTTGGCGCCGGCGAGTCTTCAAGAACACGTACACACGCGAGCACAAACTCCACACCGTCAAGGGCTGGTCGGTGAAAATCCAACACCATGGCGTGCGGCGCACCTTTTCCCTGGGTTCCGCCCGCCGCGTTGAAGCCGCCGTGGAAGCCCAGGCCATCTACCAGACGATCCTCACCGAAGGCTGGGAGGCCGCGCTCCCCGCCGACTCTTCCAGGACAGTCCGGCGAGTCTTGACTCTGCCAGCCGCGCCAAACGAATCCCTGCCCAAGACTGAGGTCGGATACTGGAAGCTCCGCCTGCTCCGCCGCAAATACCCTGGTCCGTCGGGGGCGGGTTCGACCGACCAATTGTCCGCGCGAATCGAGCACGACGGCATCAGCCATTACTTTCCGCTGGGCACGTCCGACGAAAAGGCCGCCGCGGCCAAGGCACTGGAGATTTATCAGACCATCGCCGGCGCGGGTTGGGAAGAAGCCCGCCGGCGCTTTCCGCGCGAGTTGACCCTGGCCTTTCACTGGGCCGCCAATCCGCTGGCCTGGAGTTATGCCACCATCCACACCCAGCCAACCGCCAGGCCCGCGTCCACTTTTGCCGGAAGCGCCACAGGGCCGAAGCCGGGCTCCGAAGGACCCGCGCCGCGCCGTGGAGAAAGTCCGTTGCTCACCATCGCCATCGTGGAAAGCGAACGCGGCCTTCACCAGGCCATCGCGTGGCATTTGCGCCATCAAGTATCATCGGCCTGCTATTTCGCCAGCGGCGAGGAGGCGATCCGTGAAGTCCCCCGCCAACGAATTCAACTGGCGCTGGTCAACCACACGCTCGCCGACATGGGCGGAGCTATCTGCGCGGAGAAGCTCAGCCGGCTGGCGCCGTCCCTGCCGGTGCTCATCTACTCCGTGCAGGCGGATAGCGAGGACCTGTTCAAAGCCACTCCGGGCGGCGTTGCCGGTTATGTTTTGAAGCGCACCGCCCCGGAGCACCTGCTGGCGCCGATTGAAGGCTTGCTCGCCGCCGCGACGATTTCTCACGAGCAGATTTCCGAGAAGGTCCGCCAATATTTCCAGGCGGTCACGTCATCGCTGCAATCCGGCCAGCAGATGAACGAGATGGGGCTGTTGACTTCGCGCGAACGGGAAGTGCTCGATTACCTGAGCAAAGGCTACATTGACAAGGAAATCGCCGAAGCGCTCGGCATCAGCGCGTGGACCGTGCACGGCCACATCAAGAGCATCTTCGAAAAGTTCGACGTGCATTCCCGCACCGCGGCGGTGGTGAAGTATCTGCAGAAATGATCGTCCGGTGTCCTTCCGGGGCGGAGCGCCAAACCCCTAAAACAGGCCATTGAGCGATGCGCGAGAGGGCCTAAGTTAAGGGCTGGACACCGTCGTGCGATTGAACGCGGAAACTCAAGATGACTCAGAGCACCGATAAACAGACCTCCGTCCGGGTCGCCGGCTTGATTGCCAATCACCAGGCGGGCGGCGCGCTGCAAGGCGAGTTTTACCGCGACGAGGAGGTTTATCGCCACGACCTCGACCGCATCTGGCGGCGTGGCTGGCTCTTTGCCGGGCACTCATGCGAAATTCCGAAACCCGGCGACTACTTTACCATCGAAATTGACACTGATTCGATTATTGTCATTCGCGGCGATGATGCCGCCGTCCGCGGCCTCCACAACGTCTGCCGCCATCGCGGTTCGTTGATCTGCGGTGAGCAAGCCGGGCACGTCACTCGGCTGGTCTGTCCCTATCATCAATGGACCTATGCCCGCGATGGAACGTTGCTCGCCTGCCGGGGCATGCAGGATGACCTGGACAAATCGCAGTTCTCGCTTAGGCCGGTTCACGTGCGCGAGATCGAAGGATTGATCTACTTCTGCCTTGCCAATGACGCGCCTGATTTTGAACCGGCGCATCGTTTCATGGCGCCGCTCTTGCGCCCCCAAGGCTTCAACAAAGCAAAGGTCGCAAAGATAGTCGATTATTTCGTCAAAGCCAATTGGAAACTCGTCTGGGAAAACAATCGCGAATGTTACCATTGCAACCTCAACCACCCGCAGTACATCAAAGCCAACTTCGACCATTACAACGCGGACGATACGACGCCGCGGGTTCGGGAAGAAATTGCCTCCGCCGTCGCGCACAACGAAGGAAAATGGGCCGCCGCCGGATTGGGTGTCACCCATACGCAAACCGGCATGGCGAAGTTCCCGGACGCGGACAATAACGTCTGGTTCTCCGCCAACCGCACCCCGCTGGCGGAAGGCTACGTGAGTGAAACGATGGACGGCAAACAAGTCGCCCCGCTGATGGGCGGCTATCAGTCGGCCGACGTCGGGACGCTGCGTATTCGGACGTTGCCGAACTTCTGGAATCATTCCAGTTGCGACCACAGCGTCAGCACCCGCTTGCTCCCCGCTGGGCCGCAACTTACAGCCGTCCGCGTCTGGTGGCTCGTGGCGGAAGGGGCCGTCGCGGGCCGCGATTACGATTTGGAGAAGCTGCTGCCCTTCTGGCAACTGACCTCCGAGCAGGATTGGCAGATTTGCGAGCGCCAGCAACGCGGCGTGAGCTCCAGCGCTTACCGGCCGGGGCCGTATTCGACTTACAAGGAGTATAACGTGGAGAGTTTTGTGCGGTGGTATCTCAAAATGCTCCGCTGGCACGGCGAATGACACGTGAACTCACTTCCCGACTCCGAAATCATCATCATCGGCGGCGGCGCGGTCGGTTGCGGCGTGGCCTACGCGCTCGCCAAGGCAGGCAAGACCGACATCTTGTTGTTAGAGCGCGCCGAGGATGTCGGCCAGGTCACCACGTCGCAGGGCGCGGGCTTGTGCGGCCAGGTCCGCGACTCGGTTCAGCGCGCCAAACTCGCCATGCATTCGGTCGCCACTTTTCGCGAACTCCAGCGGGCCGAGCTCAAACCCAACTGGCGCGAAGTCGGTTCGCTGCGCATCGCGCTGAGTGAAAAACGGGCCGAGGAATTTCGCGCGCTCCTGAAAGTGGCTGACGAGGCCGGACTCGAGACATGCCTCATTGACCCCAAGCACGCCAAACGTCGCTGGCCATTGATGGATTTCACTCAGGCGCGAGCGGTGCTCTGGTGCCCTTCGGACGGGCACCTTACCCCAAACTCGCTGGTCAAATCTTACCAGCACCAATGCCGCAAGCTGGGTGTCCGTTTCGTTACTTCCACCGGCGTCGAGGCAATCACCTGCAAGAACGGCCGCATCAGCGGAGTCACCACCGATCGCGGCTCCGCGGGCTGCCAGTACATCGTGAACGCCGCCGGCGCTCATGCCTATCACGTCGCCAAGCTCGCCGGCCTGGACCTGCCCGTCGTCCCGGTGCGCCACGAATACTTTGTCACGGTGGCGATGGACGATCTCACGCCCGATCTCCCTTGCTTCCGCATCCCCGAACTGACGCTCTACGGCCGGGTGCGAGATGGCGGCCTGTTGCTTGGCGGCTGGGAGCCGAAGTCGCTTCACGCCGACCCGCGCGATTACGGAATGTCCGGCGCGCCGCCGGAAATTTCGCCCGATTGGAAGGTCCTGGCGGCTTTCGAGGTGAGCTTGGCAAAGCTTTTTCCCGCCGCTCGCGGCGCGGAGAAAAAGCGCGTCGGCAAAGGCTGGCCGACGTTTACCCCCGATGGCCGGTTCATCATTGGTGAAAGCAGGCGGATGAAGGGATTCGTCATGGCCGGCGGCTGCAACGCCCATGGCATTTCAGGCTCCGGCGGCATCGGCAAGCTGCTCGTCGAATCACTGCTCGATCCCAACCCGTCCGCTTACGTGAAAAGCCTAAGCCCGGATCGCTTCACCGAAACTAAATGGGATTGGGGCACGGCAACCAGGCAGGCGCGGCGCGTGTATGAAACGTATTACGGGTGTTGAAGCGTTTTTATGGATTCGCCCTTCCCCACCGAAACGAAGGTCGTGATCGTTGGCGGCGGCATCATCGGAGCGAGTGTCGCTTACCACCTCACGAAGTTCGGCTGGCGGGACGTGGTGGTCCTGGAGCAGAACCAACTCGCGGGCGGCACCACCTGGCACGCCGCTGGACTCATTGGCCGCTTGCGCACCACCAACACCCTGACGACCATCAACAAGTACAGCGCCGAGCTGTATGCTTCGCTCGAGAAGGAAACCGACCACGCCGTGGGTTGGAAACAAGTGGGCAGCCTCATTGTCGCGCGTTCGCCGGAACGGATGGACCAACTGCGCCGCGCGGCGGCAATGTCCGACTGGTTCGGGGTGGAAGTGCAACTGATCCAGCCGAAGGCCGCGCTCGCCAAATGGCCGCTGCTCCGCATCGACGACGTCCTCGGCGCGGCCTGGCTCCCGCACGATGGCAAGGTGATTCCGAAGGAGGTGACGTTCGCCCTGGCCAAAGGAGCGCAGCGCCAGGGCGCCAAAATATTCGAGCACGTCCGCGTGCTGAACGTCGAACACCGCGACGGGCGAGCGAACGGAGTAATCACCACGCGCGGAACCATCCGGGCCGAGTATGTGGTGTTGACCGGCGGGATGTGGACGCGCGAACTTGGCTTGCGCTGCGGCGTGACGATTCCGCTTTACCCGGTCGAACATCATTACGTGGTTACGGAGCCGATGGCCGGCGCGTTCGACGAGTTGCCCGTCGGGCGCGACCCCGATCTGGGCATTTATTTCCGTGGCGAAGGCGAGGCCTTAGTGCTCGGCGCGTTCCAAAGTTCCTCGAAGCCCTGGCTGGTCGATCGCGTGCCCGACAACTTCTCCTTCCAACTCCTCGAAGCGGACTGGGACAAATTCGCCGAGCCGCTCAGGAACGGCAGGCACCGCATCCCCGCTTTGGAAACGGCGAAGTTCGCTAAGTTCGTCAACGGCCCGGAGAGCTTCACGCCCGATAACCACTTCATATTGGGCGAGGCCCCCGAATTGCGGAACCTGTTCGTGGCGGCCGGGTTCAACTCCGTCGGCATCGCCAGCGCGGGCGGCGCGGGAAAATATCTCGCCGAATGGATGATCGCCGGCCACCCCACGATCGACCTCTGGTCGGTGGACATCCGCCGCTTCGCGCCGTGGGCAAACAACCTCGCCTTTCTGCGCGAACGAGTGACCGAAGTCCTTGGCCTGCATTACCAGATGGCGTGGCCCAATCGCGAATACGAAACCGGTCGCGGCTTGCGCAAGTCTCCGCTGCACGATCGCCTGGCCGCCCAGGGCGCCTGCTTCGGCGCCAAGAACGGCTGGGAACGACCGAACTGGTTTGCGCGCGACGGCATGAAACCGGTGATGGAATATTCCTTCGGCCGGCAAAATTGGTTCGCGTGCCATGCGGCCGAGCATCGCGCAGCGCGCGAGGAAGTCGCGATTTTTGACCTTACCGGCTTTGGAAAACTCATCTTCAAAGGACCGGATGCGGCGTGCATTTTGCAGCGCCTGTGCAGCAACAACGTCGATGTGCCGCCGGGGCAAACGGTTTATACCGGGATGCTGAACGAGCGCGGTGGCTTCGAGAGCGATCTGACCTTGGTCCGCCTCGCCCCGGACGAATTCTACCTGGTCACCGGCAGCGCGCAGGTCGTCCGCGATTTCGAGTGGATCACGCGCCACATTCAGCCCGGTGAACGCGCCGCGCTGGTCGATGTCACGAGCGCGTTCGGCGTGTTGGGCGTGATGGGGCCAAAGTCGCGCGCTTTGCTGCGCCGGGTCACGGATGCCGATCTATCGAACGGGGCGTTTCCGTTCGGCCGGGCAAGTCTCATGAGCGTCGGTTGCGCGACGGTGCGCGCGGTGCGCCGCACCTACGTCGGCGAGCTGGGCTGGGAACTGCACGCGCCGATGGATCAACTCCCGCTGGCCTACGATGCGTTAATGGAATCCGGCAGGGATTTGGGCGCCGTCAATGCCGGCCATTATGCGATCAATTCGCTGCGCCTGGAAAAGGGTTATCGCGCCTGGGGGGCGGAGCTTTCGCCCGATGACACCCCGCTGGAAGCCGGCCTCTCCTTCGCCATAGATTGGAACAAGCCGTTCATCGGGCGCGCAGCCTTGCTGCGGCAAAAGCAAACGGGCGTGAAACGGCAGATCGTGATCTTCGTATTGCAAGACCCGGCGCCGACGCTCTGGGGCAGTGAGCCGATTTATCGCGATGGCAAGGCGGTGGGCTACACCACCTCCGGCTCCTACGGGCACACCGTCCGTGGCGCCATCGGCGTGGGCTACGTCAATCACGTCGGCGGCGTGGACGCGGATTTCATCCAGTCCGGCCGATACGAGATCAACATCAACGGCCGGCGGTATCCCGCCACGGCACACCTGCGCGCGCCCTACGACCCGCAGCGAAAGCGGATTCTCGACTGATCCGCCGAGGCGGTCTGGACTCCACAGCTTGCTTTTGCTGGCCAAGTGAGGAATCACGCTGTCGGCTTGCGGCCACCGTCAGCTTCCACTTCGGCCAGGCATTCTTCCAAGATGTCGAGTGCCCGGTCCATCTCCTGGCGGGTGATCGTCAGCGCCGGCGTGAGCGTAAGAATGTTGCCCATGGTGAGTTTGAAATTAAGCCCTTTGCTCAGCGCGCGATACATGACTCGTTCGGCTTCGGCGCTGGCGCGCTCCATCGTCGCCCGCTCCTTCACCAGTTCGACGCCGATCAGCAAGCCCAGCCCGCGGACCTCGCCGACGATGGGATGCCGCGTCATCATGTCCCGCAGGCGGCTCAGGGCGTGCTCGCCCAGGATGCGGGCGTTTTCAAGCAAACCCTCGCTCTCGATCACTTCGATCGCCGCCAGCCCCGCCGCGCACGCGACTGGGTTTTTCTCGTGCGTGTAATGGCCCAGGGCTTGGTCGGTCATGACATTCAAATCCTCGCGAGCGATCAGCGCGGCCAGTGGAAAAATCCCCCCGCCCAGCGCCTTGCCGATCACCAGCATGTCGGGGACGACTCCGTAATGCTCGCAGGTGAACATCTTGCCGGTGCGTCCGAGACAGTGCGGAATCTCGTCGAGAATCAGTAACGCGCCGTGTTTGTCGCACGCGGCGCGCACCTTTTTCCAATAATCCAGCGGCGGAATGAACGGCGTGCTGCGCACGGTCTCGCCGATCACCGCGGCGACATCGCCCTCCTTCGCCAGCACATACTCGATGTATTCGGCGCAAAGGAGGTTGCACGCCGCGCCGCATTTGAAGGGACAATGGCGATTGTCCGGCGGCGGCACGTGCTCGCAGCCGGGCAACAGCGGGCCGGCGCCGCGGCGGAAGATGGCCTCGCCACCGATCGAAATCGCATCGAGGGACGCGCCGTGAAACGAGTCCCACATCGAGATGGTTTTGAATCGGCCGGTGGCGGCGCGCGCCAGCTTCAAGGCCATGCCGATCGCGGTGGCGCCGCCCGGCGCGAACAACACCTTCTTCAAATCTCCCGGCGCGAGTTCGGCGAGTTTTTTCGCCAGTTGGATCGCCGGGATATTCGTATAACGCCGGGTGCAAAACGAGAGCGCCTTCATTTGCGCCACGATCGCCTCGACCACGCGCGGATGGCCAAAGCCGACCTGATGGACGTTGTTGCCGTGGAAATCCAACAGGCGCCGGCCGCGCAGGTCTTCGATGCTCGCGCCGTGGCACGATCGCAGAACATTCAGGCAGGGCGTGGACAACGATTGATGAAGAAAGTATTTGGCGTCCTCGTCCAGCCAGCGGCGTGTTTCGGCGTCAATGTTCTCGGCGGACCAGGCCTGGCGATGGGGCGATGAGTTCAAGTCGCCCTCGGACTTCAAATGCTCCACGTGGCTTTCAGGTTCCGGCATTCTGGTTTTCGTGTTCGCAGCCGCGGCGGTGTCGCGCCACTGCAGCTTTCCTTCATCGCCGTCACCAGGGCAATGAGAATGTCTTGACGGTGGTCATGCACTTCATCGCTTCGATCACCCCTTCCTTGATTCCCAGACCGGAGTCTTTGACGCCACCGAAAGGCGAGTTCTCGATGCGGTAGCCGGGTATTTCGTTGATGTTCACCGTGCCGCAACGGAGAGATTTGACGGCTTTAATGGCTTTGCTTATGTCGTTGGTGACAACGCCGGCGCTGAGACCGTAGGCGGTCGAGTTGGCGAGCGCGACCGCGTCGTCGAGATCGCTTACCGTGAGGATTGGCGCCAGCGGGCCGAAGCTTTCGCAGACGACCATCTCGCAATCGCGGGGGACATTGGTGATGACGGTGGGGGCCAGCAGCGCGCCTTGGCGCTGGCCGCCGACCCGCACCTTTGCTCCGGCAGCGACGGCCTTTTTAACCACCGTTTCGAGGTGGATGGCCGAAGCTTCGTCGATGACCGTCCCCACTCTGGATTCCGGGTCCAGCGGATCGCCACACTTGTATTCCCGTGTTTTTTCGACGAACCGCCGGGTGAATTCCGGCTCTATTGCCTCCTGAATCAAGAGACGTTTGACGGCGGTGCAGCGCTGGCCGGAATTGCGGAAGCAACCTTCGGCGGCCAAGGCCACCGCAAGCTCAAGATCCGCGTCGTCGAGGACAATGAGCGGGTCGTTGCCGCCGAGTTCCAACACCAGCCGCTTGTAGCCGGCGGTTTCGGCAATCCGTTTTCCCACCGCCACGCTGCCGGTGAAACTGACCAGCGCCACTCGAGCCGCGCGCACGAGCGGCCCGGCGACTTCTTCGGTCGGCCCCAGCAGCACGCTCAGGTACCTTCCCGGCAGCCCGGCCTCGTACAGCAGCTCGGCAAACCGGATCGCGGTCAGCGGCGTCTTCTCCGACGGCTTGAGGATGATCGGCGTGCCGGCGGCGATCGCGGGCGCGAGCTTGTGGGCCACCTGGTTGAGCGGATGGTTGAACGGGGTGATCGCCACCGCGAGCGACAACGGCTCGCGCGTGGTGAAAATCTTCCGGGCCTTGCCCTGCGGCGAAATGTCGCCGGAGAAAATCTCGCCGTCGTCCCGCAACGCTTCCGTGGCGGCGAAGCGCAGCACGTCTAGCGCGCGGCCCACTTCGTAGCGCGTCTCGCGAATGCACAGGCCCGACTCAGCCGTGATGAGCTGGGCGAATTCCTCGCGACGCCCGGCCAGAAAGCCACCGGCCCGGTCAAGAATCGTGGCGCGCGCAAAACGGGTGAGGGGTTCGCCACCGGCCAAGCCAGCTTCAATCGCGGCTTCGGCCTCTTGCCTTTCGGCGAGGAGCACCCTGCCGATCAGGCGCCGGTCGTAGGGACTGTGGATTTCGAGGCCTTTGCGGCTGGCAATCTTTTGTCCCGCAACGTAACCGGCAAGCTCCATCATGGTTGTGTTCCGTTGACGGTGAAGTCGAAAATATCAAAATTGCGCGGGTCACCGGCGGCCGTGGCGGCGTAGCCGGACTGGAGCGCTCCCGAGACGATGAAGGGAACCATCTCCTCGTAACGCCCGCCGTGCGAGCGCAGCGGGCCTTCGAGCGCGGACAAGTCATGGTGCGCCGGCGTGCGTCCGAGCACGGCATCACGGCCCGTCATGACCACCAGGTCGCCGATTCGGTCGGCCGGCAATTCCAATTTGCGCGCGGCGCTATCCCGGTCGTGAACTTCGGTAATCATCTCGAAGGACATCAGCCATGACGCCACTTTGTCCGTCATACTGCGATCAGGCAAGTAAACCACCGCGAACGAACCGAGGGCGCCGTGGTGTTTCACATAGGGATCGGTGATGGGCAGGAGGACCCGATGCCCCGGGCCGAATCGCTCCGCGAGCAGACTTTCCAGGTAAAGGACGTTCGGCTCGCCGTCGGGCTTTTGTTTGGCGTTCATGCCGTGGTCCGCGGTGAGGCCGATGATGGCGCCCCGATCCAGCAGGCGGCCCAGCTCGGCGTCGATGGCGGCGTAGAAATCCAAAGACTCGGGCGCTTCCGGCGAATGCTTGTGCTGCACGAAGTCCGTCGTCGAGAGGTAAAGGAAGTCGGCCATTCCGCGCTCCAGCAAGGCGACGCCCGCCCGGAGAACGTATAGACTGGATTCGGCGCTGTAGATCGGCGGCGTCGGGTGACCCACCAATTTCTCGACCTGGTCGATCCCGTGGGTTTCCGCGCGCGCCTGATCGGCTTTTTCAGAAGAGAACGCTATGCCGGCGCCGCTCCCGGGAACCTGAAAAGACCCGGAACCGGGCCGCGCCAGCAGCTGCGCGATGAGCCCGGCGGAGAAGATGTCGCGCAATTTCTCCTTGGCGGTCACGACGGCCACTTTACGGCCGGCTTGGGCGGCCGCGGCGAGAATCGTTTCGCAACGCAGATAGCGGGCCGAGTTCATCATCACCTCTTCGCCGGTCTGGGTGTCGTAGAAGAAATTTCCGCTGATGCCGTGGGCCTTGGGCGGGACGCCGGTGACGATCGACGCGTTGTTGACGTTGGTAAACGAAGGGAGCGCGCCGCGCGCCAGGCCGCGGTAACCGCGCACGGACATCGCCTGAAGGTTCGGCATCCGGCCGCGCGCCAGCGCGTTGTCGAGATATTCGTCGGCGGAGCCATCCAGGCAGATGACGACTACCGGACGGGCAGGCGGACGATACGCTCGTCCGTTGGCGGTAAACGAATTGGCGGCGGGTTTGGCCATGCGAAGGCGCCGGGTGCGTTCGATTGGCGCCGCAGGCCGACGGTCCGGAATGCTTCTCCGACGGAGAAATCGGACCGCGCCCGCGCGAGCGCAGCACGGCGCCGGTTCAGTTCATCCGAATGCCCATTTCTTTGATTGTCTCGCCGATGGCCGCCAGGAGCGCCCGCACGTCCGCCTCGAAAATGCGCCCGATGGAACCGATGCGGAAAGTGTCGGCCTGGCTAATCTTGCCGGGATAAATGATAAAGCCCTTGTCGCTGAGCAGGCCGTAGAATGCGGCGAAGGTGAACTTTGGATCGGCGGGAAAACGAAACGAAGTGATGATGCAGCTCTGCACGCCGGGATCGAGATAGACGCGGAAACCCAGGCGCTTCATGCCCTGCGCCAGGACCTCCTGGTTGCGCCGGTAACGCTCCCCGCGCGCCGTGATCCCCCCTTCGTCATCGAGTTCCCTTAACGCCTGCTCGAACGCCAGAATGGCGTGGGTCGGCGGAGTGTACCGAAACTGGCCGTTTTTCTCGAAGCATCGGAGTTGGCCGAGCAAGTCCAGACTCAGGCTCCGGGCGAAACCCTCGGTGGCCAGCAGGGCCGCGCGGCGGGCGATCACGAACGAAAACCCCGGGACGCCTTCGATGCATTTGTTCGCGGAGGAAATCAAGTAATCAATGCCCGCGCCGCCGAGGTCAATCGGGATCGCGCCGAAGCTGCTCATGGCATCGACGATGTAGGCACGGCCATGTTGGCGGACGATCTGCCCGATCTGATAAATCGGGTTAAGGATGCCGGTGGTGGTCTCGCAGTGAACCACGGCCACGTGAGTGATGCCTTTCTCCGCCCCCAGCATTCGATCCAAAACCTGGAGGTCCGGCGCGGCATCTTCGGGCGTTCGCAAAACCTCGTGGCGCAGCTTGAGATACTGCGCCATCTGAACGATCCGCTCGCCATACGCCCCGTTGACGAGCACGAGCAGGCTGCCGGCGGGCGGAATCGCGGAGGCGATCACCGCTTCGACACCGAAGGTGCCGCTGCCTTGGACCAGAATCGCCTCATAGCCAGCCGAGGACGAGAGGCCGGCGAGGGCCAGCAGCTTATCGCGGATTCTTTTGACGAGCGCGTTGAATTCGAAGTGCCACGAGCCGGCATCGTGGAGCATGGCCTGTTTCACCGACGAGCTGGTAGTCAGCGGGCCCGGGGTAAACAGTAGTTTGTCACGCGCGGCGGCTATATTCGGTCGGGCATCCATGAGAATGTTTTCGTGCAGACCATTCTGGCCCCAGAGCTTGCTTCCGTCGAGAACGCAAACGAGCGCGAGAAATCAAGCCCGGCCTTGCCTGGGGAGCAGAAAGAGCATGCACACCACACTACACTGCTGGCCAAAAGCGGGTGCAATCAACAGAAACTGAGTCTAAAAAATGGGACGGAACAGGGCGGCGGCCGCCTGCGCCAGCACGGGCTTTAGGCCTCCTTGGACGGCAATAGTCCATGCCTCTCCATCAGCTTCTTCTCGTCTGAATAGGAGGTGAAAAAGAATCCACCCTCTTCCGAAAGCACCAGGCGACAAACCGGACAGTAACCCTTGTCATCGCTATCAACGGCATTGCAGGGCGCGCAAAAGCGGTGGTGCTCGATACTGCACTTTCGATAGATCTGGCGAAGCAAGTAAATCAAGCCTCCCGCAACGCACAACACGATCGTCCCAACCATGAGCAGCCGGAACGCCTGGTCCGACAGGTTGTCTCCCAGCAATCGTCGGGGTAATCCCAACCAAGAATCGCCCTTGAGCAACACCAGCCCGGCGGCGGCGGCAGAGAAAACCAACAACAAGATCGGAAATCGGAGAACCGACGAACGCAGGCGTAATCGCCGCAGTTCTCTGAGAAGTCTTTCTTGCAGCTCTGCTGGCAGGTGGAAGTACATGGCAGGAAACCTAGGCGGCATGGCTTTCAAGTGCTCTGGTCAACCTGAGGCAATAGCAAAGTGGAATAGCGCCGAAGATTCCGAACGAGCAATCAACCAACCGCCAGCCAATCGGTTTCTGGCGAACGGCGCCGCAAATCAGCGCCAGAGGAATGACGAGCGCGCACGCGATAAGACCCGCACGCAAGACCCATACGTTTCGCAGCGGGTCAATGAACGGCCCGATGAAGAAAACGGCAATGACGATGTGCGCAAACGCCAACCAGTCCGTGCCGTAGGCAAGCCACGGACGGATGGCGTAACTCTCCCGAAGACCGTCTCGGACGGTGAGAATCCATCGATCAAGACCGCTGTCAACCTCCGTAGGCGCGACTCGGTCAAAGCCGCGGATCGCCGCGATCTGCTCAAGCTCACGTTGGAGAGGGAATGCGGTGATGCCGCTCAAAACAAGAGCGAACATGAACAGGCCAAGCACCCAGCGGAGCCGGCGGAGTGTGGAATTGGCTTGGGTTTTCACGGGTTCATTTTTGTCTTCACGCCTTGGCCAGCGTCTTGGTGACAAAACTGTTGAGGCTTTCACCGGCGACCCGAGCCTTCAACGCCAGGCGCCGGTGCAAGGCGGGTTCGAGGCGCACCACAAATTTGCCGCTGAATTTCTTCCCGGCCAACGGTTCGGGCAGGGTGTGCCCGTCTTTTTCGAGAATCTCAAGGACTTCCTCGACGGCCTCGCAGAGTTCGGCGTAAACCTTGGCTTCGTCTTGGCCGTGGATGCCCCCGTACATGAGGCCGGGGCAGGTGCCCACAAAACAGCCGTCTTCGTCGCTCCACTCCACCATTTTGGGGTAGCGCGCCGCTTTGGCTCTCAGTTCAGTTCGTTTCATCGGATATGGCTTCGCAAGCGCGGCGCATCTGCTTTTCCAGATAGCGCGGCGCGTCATCGCCAGGTTTTCCGCTCACCGTCACCACTTTGCCCGTGGGATGAACGTAATTACGGTGACTGCCTTTGCCGCCGCGATTCACGAATCCCGCCCGCTCCAAGTCCGCGATCACTTGGCGAATCTTGCGCGGCATTCCAGTATCAGCTCAGTATCACCTGCGACAACCCTAACCCTCGGCGTCATGGAATGCAAGGCCCCTTCGCCCCTTGGCCATCGGCCTGTCAGTCGCCTGATTCCGTGTGCGCTCCGTCGGCAGGTGGCAGACAGGGCGCCAGCGCTGGGCCGCTCCAGGCTGCTTTCCCTTTCGGCTGCTTCGCCGGGTCGTTCTGTCGGCTCAGAGTCTGAAGACTTCCTTTAGCTTGGATTTGATTGCCTGCTGGCGCTTCCAGGTCACTGAACCAAGACTGGAACGGAGCTTTCTTCTATCCGGCGCGACTGTGAACAACCGGTGAACAACCTCCGATAACTCGTCGTTGACGCCGCCGGCCCGCGCCCAATGATCGTGGCATGGCAAGAAAGAGCAAATTGAGTTCCGAAATCGAAGTACCCTCGCCGCACGACTGGCGCACGACCGACGCCGATGAAATCAACCGGCGCCGGCTCCGGGCGCGCGAGGAGTCGTTCCGCATCACCAACGCCGACCCGGCGCATCCGATCTTCTCGAACTTCCGCGTGCAATCGGCCAGCGGGATGACTTACTCGGTTGAAGTCCGCGACCTGCGCCAGCGCCACTTCGCCTGCGACTGCGTGGATTTTCGCATCAACGGCCTGGGCACTTGCAAGCACGTCGAGGCAGTGTTGCTGCATTTGGAGGCGCGCTTTCGCCAGCTGTTTACCCGGGTGCGGCAGAGCGGTTCCACGCGCATCGAGGTGGGCGTGGATTCGGCTACCGACTCGTTGCGGGTGCTGAATGAACAGGAGACTTTGCCGCGCGCGGTGCGGAGGTGGTTCGACTCCGAGGGCCGGCTGGCGAACGGTTCGCCGGAGTCGGCCCTCGCGGCCTTGCAACAACTGCGCGAATCCGAGCTGCCGCAGATTCGCATTTCGCAGGACGTGACGCCCTGGGTGGAGAACCGCCGCCGGGTGGCCGAGCGCAAACAGCTCCGGCACGAATACGAGTTGAAAGTGCAAAGCGGCGAATGGCCGGCGCACGAGACCAAGATGCCGCTTTTCCCGTACCAACGAGAAGGGATGCTGCACCTGGCCTTCGCCGAGCGCGCTTTGCTGGCCGACGAAATGGGCCTCGGCAAGACCATTCAAGCCATCGCCGCGTGCGCCCTCCTGAAGCGGCTGGGCAAGGCCCAGCGCGCGCTGGTGGTCACGCCGGCGTCGCTCAAGACCGAATGGGAGGAGCAAATCCAGCGCTTCACCGAGCTGACGTATCAACTTGTCTTCGGCGCGCGCCCGCAACGGCTGCGGGCATACAACGGCGCGGGCGACGACGCGTTGCCGTTCTTCACCCTGGTCAATTACGAGCAGATGCTGCCCGATACCCTTGAGGTCAATGCCCGCCTCCGCCCCGACATCATCGTGCTCGACGAGGCGCAGCGCATCAAAAACTGGAATACCAAGACCGCCCAAGCCATCAAACGCCTGCGCAGCCGCTACGCCTTCATCCTCACTGGCACGCCCATCGAGAACCGCATCGATGAAATCCACTCGTTGATGGATTTCCTCAACCCGTCGGTGCTCGGCCCGCTGTTCCGCTTTAACCGGGACTTTTACGAGCTGGACGAACGGGGCCGGCCCAGCGGCTATCGCAACCTCGACCAGCTCCACGCGCGCATCAAGCCCCACATGCTCCGCCGCCGCAAAGCCGAGGTGGAAACGGAATTGCCCGAGCGCACCGACCGCAACCACTTCGTGCCGCTGAGCGACGAGCAGAAAGTCCGTTACGAGGACCACGCGCGCATCGTTACGCGACTGGTGAACCTCGCCCACCGCCGCCCCCTCACAAAACAGGAGCAGGAGAAACTCCAGCGCGAGCTGGCGATGCTGCGGATGATTTGCGACACGAATTACATTCTCGACCCGGACGAGCGCGCTTGCCCGAAGCTGGGCGAGCTGGAACGAATCCTCGACGAGTGCCACCAGAACGACGCCAAGGTCATCGTCTTTTCCGAGTGGGAACGGATGCTCCAACTGGTGCGCGAATTGTGCGAGAAACTCGGCCTCGGTTTCGCCTGGCACACCGGCAGCGTGCCGCAACTCCGCCGTCGCGCCGAGATCAACGCTTTCAAAGGCGATCCGCACTGCCGGGTTTTCCTGAGCACCGACAGCGGCAGCACCGGTCTGAACCTGCAAAATGCCAGCGTCGTGATCAACTGCGATTTGCCCTGGAACCCGGCCAAACTGGAGCAGCGCATCGCCCGCGCCTGGCGCAAACATCAGACGCGGCCCGTGACCGTGATCAACCTCGTGGCCGAAAATACGATCGAGCAGCGCATGCTCGACACGCTGGCCAACAAACAGGCGCTGGCCGACGGCGTGCTCGACTGTAAGGGCGACCTGAAGGAAATCAAACTCCGCGGCGGCCGCCAGGCGTTTCTGGCGAAACTGCAGCAGCTCCTGGGAGCGCAAGCCGAAGACCCAAAATCCGGAACCCCGCATCCCAAACCGCCGTTGCCGGCCGACCGCGCGCTCGGCTTCAGCCAACAGGCCCGCGAAAAAATCAACGGCGCGTTGGTGCGCTGCGAGGAGCGGTATCCCGGCAGCGGCGCCCATTCGGTGGTGCTCGTGGTGGTCGAGCGCGATGCTCCGTTTCATCGGGAAAAACTTGCGGCACTCCACGAAGAATTCTTCGGTCCCGGCAAATCCGATCCACTCGCGCCGGTGCAACTCGAGGTCATCGATCGGGCGACCGAGGAAGCCTTGCAGCGGCTGCAAGCCGCCGGCCTGATCGCCACGGCGACGCGCGCCTGCCGGCCCTTGTTTCCGGCGCCGGAAGCTGTGACTGCGCCGCCGCCGCTATCGGAGGAAGAACGCCAGCGCGCCAGCGCCCATCGCGAAAGAGCGAATTACGCGCTGCGCCTGGCGCGGGTGCTCGGCGCTGCCAGCTTCGTCAACGAAGCGCGGTCGAAACTGCTCGAAGCGGCCTTGCACTCCGGCCGTGTGCTGGCGGTGGAAAATCGCCTGCCTGAACCCGCCGAACTCAACGACGCCTTGCTGCCGCCGCTCTCGCATTGCTGGAAGGATTCGTTGCCGGTGCTGCGCGCCTTTGCCGCGGACACGAACGGCCCCTGGCAGCCGGTGGCCGAAGCGCTGGCACAGTTTTAAACGACGGTGGCCGCGGGTCCGTTCTCGCGCTTCTGTGAGCGCGTGCCGATCGACGGGCGCTTCGTCGCTACTTTCGATTTTTCACGGACTTTTGAGCCGATAGAAGCGGTAACCCACGGGCGACGACAGCGTCACCTGGTTCTGCAGGTTCGTGAGATTGAGGGTGGGTGTGTTCGTCACCTCCGTCCAGTTAGTCGTGGTTAAATCGGGGTTCTGCTGCAACAGGAAATCCATCGAGGGCACGGTCCAGGAAAGGACGAGGTTGCCGCCCGAAGGTGTGAGGCTCAACAAAGGCGCTGGGGTGGATTGCGAGGTCCAAATGCCGCCGCCATTGGCCACTGCCACCAATTTGCTGCCGTCCGCCGAAGTGGCAACCGAACTCCAATTCGTAACAGGCGCGTCGGCCGGTATCCAAGTGACTCCCGAATCGATCGAGGTGTAGATCGCGCTTCCACCAGCAGCCACTAATTTGGTCCCATCCACCGAAGAGGCGACGGATGACCAGAGCAGACCGGGCGTGCTGGACACCGTCCATGTGGCGCCCGAATTCGTCGAGGTGTAAATCGGGCCGCCGTAACCAATCCCAGGTGCCGCCACCAACTTGCTTCCATCTGCCGAAGAGGCTACGCAATGCCAAAACGTCATCGGCACGCTGGCCTCCATCCAGGCAGATCCCGCATTTGTAGAGGTATAAATCCGGCCGTCATGGTTTGGCCAACTCCCGAGATACGCCGCCACTAATTTGATTCCATCCGCCGACGAGGCGACGGCATTACCGATTCCGCTGGTCGCCATCCAAGTAAGACCCGCATCTGTCGAAGTGTAAATCAGGTCACCCGCCGCCACCAATTTGCCGCCATCCGCGGAAGCGGCGGCGGCCGACCAATAGGCGTAAGGCGCACTGGTCGCCATCCACGTGGCACCCGAATCCTTCGAGGTGTAGATCAGACCACCATAGGCGGCGGCCACCAGTTTGGTTCCATCGGCCGACGAGGCGACGGAACTCCAATTGGTGATGGGCGCGCTGGTCGGCGTCCAAGTGGCGCCAGAATCCGTCGAAGTGTAAATTGGGCCGGTAAAGCTGGTAAAGTAAATGCCCCCGACCGCCGCCACCAATACGCTGCCATCTGCCGAAGAGGCGACCGAATTCCAGTTCGCCATGGGCGCGCTGGTCGGCATCCAGATTTGGGCGAACCCAGGATGAACAACGGCCAACAGGTCCAGCGCAACCACCGCCAGCAGGGGATGCCTTAGGAGAATGAGCTTTTTCACGGGGTTTCTTTTGAAGAATTTCGAATTATGCCAGACACCTCAGAACGCGTCAAGAAAAGCTGTTCGCCAGTGGCGGTTGGAATTTGGCCATCGGTGTGGGCAACCCTCCAAAGATTGGAGGATGTTCCCGAACTTCTTGTGGTCCAGGCATGGCCGTGCTTGGAGGTTAAGATGACGCCGTTCCAGCCCACGGCCACGAAGGTGCGATGGCCATAAGCGATGTCTTGCAGGCGATCATCCGTTCCCGAATTACGGGTGGTCCACCGAACGCCTTTTCTGGAAGTAACAATCGTGCCCGAATAACCCACGGCCACAAAAATTCCATCGCCACAAGCTATGCCGCGCAGCCGATCCTCGGTCCCGGAATTCCGGCTGGTCCAGGCGATCCCATTCGTGGAGGTCACGATGGCCCCTTCGTTGCCCACGGCCACGAAGATGCCGTTGGCGTAAGCGACGCTATGAAGAGAAGAGAGGGTGGGCGAAGTCCGATTGATCCACGTCACCCCATCAACCGAAGTGCGAATGGGATCGCTTGGCCCGACCTTGACAATTACGCCGTTGCCGCAGGCCAAGGCGCGAGCATTCATTTTACTTACCGCGCCTTGGCACTTCCAGATGATGCCATCCAACGAACACAACGCAGTGCCGGCGTCGCCAACCACGGTGAAGCCAATGGCTTCGGCGAGGGCCGAAGCTTTAGCCAGGGACTCGAGGCTCGACGATTGGCTCACGGGCTGTGGGGAGAGCGTTTGAGCGAGGCCATCAACGAATCCAAGGCGGATAAGTCCGGCCGCAAGCAGCGTGAGGTTCGTTTTCATTTTCGTTCCCTTTCGTTTGAGTCGTGACCAAATGGTTCACGTCCCTCTACTCCTTACAGAAGAAAACCGGCTCCAAGATTACCGGGAATTTTGAAAATCGCTTCCGACGGTGAAAGCGCGGGCGCGGTGGGCGGTATCCCCGGCCGTTACGCGGCGGCAGCCGGGACCATTTTTCATCCGTCCCGGCTGTCGCGCGCTAATCAAGGCGAGCGGCCCGCGCTGGCCGCCCGCCCGTTGTTCGCCGCCGCAGCGGCTCAGTCCGTGGCGCGGTAGAAGACATACTCAGCGGTGTAGGGCACATTCGCCAGGTCGCCAACGTTCGTGCCGGGAGCCGTCGGCGCCTTGCCACCGACCGTGTTTACCCGCTGCACGAAAGTTACTCCGGCGAGGACGCCCGGGCCATGGCTTGCGATCGCTCCGAGCTTGAGCCAGGGAATGGAGTTCGGATCCGGGGTGCAGGCCGCCAGCCGCATTCCGACCACTTTGCTGCCGCTGTTGCTCTCCCAGGTGGGACCGGCGGCACCGGCATAATGGGTGCCAACTTGCCCGTTATAGCCGGCGTCCGCGTAGAGCGTCGCCATCGGTGCGACGAACTTCCACGCCGTACCGGTCCATGTGTAAATCTGCACGCCCGTGGCAAAGACGTGAAAGGCAACTTCGTTGCCTTCGGGCACCTGCAAGCTGTCGCACAGTGGCGAGGGCAAACTCGGTACTCGGGCATCGTCCTGGGCGCGTGCGAGCGGAACGGACGCCAGGGCGACCAGCGCAAGCGATGCCAGGGCCAATGGCCGGGCGGTGGAGTGGATGGTATGGATTCTGTTTTTCATGATGGACCTTTCATTTTCAGGCGTTTCGCCTTTTTGGTTTCAGTTTGTTGTTCGGGAAGCTTCGTCCAAATGAACGCCTTCCACTCATTACAGAAGAGAATCGGGGCGAGGATTACAAAAATTGTGGAAAAAGTTTTTGGCCGCGGGCGTTGGGTTGGATGGGGCGCTATCTGTGAGTCGTGGGAAATCAGCCGTGGAGTCCTGCCGCGCGCTAAACGGCAGGGCCGCAATTGCTGGCGGTGGCAGGTCGTTACTACGGCGCCGGGTTGTCTTCCCGATCGGCTGCTTCCAAGCTCACGCTGCGGAGCAACTGCAACGTTCCATTGTCGGTGACAATGGCCAGGGTATTGCCGTCAGGAGAGAAGAGCACCAAGCGGATCGGACCGTCGTGTTGGAAGCTGGCCACTTGCTGGCCCAGGGTGGTGTTCCACAATTTCACAGTGTGGTCCTCGCTGCCGCTGGCGAGGGTCTGGTCATCTGGTGAAAAGGCGAGCGTCCGGATTACGTCCTGGTGATAGGCGATGGAGTACTGGGAGCGTCGGCTCACTTCGGCCGGGTCCCAAAGCTTGATGGTGCCCGCGCCGCAGCCGGAGGCAATCCGCCGGCCATTGTGCGAAAACGCCACCGCGCACACCGCGCCTTTGTGCTCGCCGCTCGACGCGAGCCGCTTGTGAGTGGCCACCTCCCAGACGCTCACTGAACGGTCGCGACCGCCGCTGACGAGCCGGTCGCCCGTGGGCGAATAGGCCACGGACCGCACCTCATCGGAGTGGCCCTGCCACCTGGCAATCTCCCTTCCCGAATCGATTTCGAAAAGCTGAATGGCGCCGTCGATGTGGCCCAGCACGGCGGTGCGTCGATCCGGCGAGAGATCGACGCAAGTCACCCGGTTGGTCATGCCGCCGGGATAGCGGGGAATTGGCAAGGAAGTTTTCGCTTCGACATGCCACCACTGAGGAGTCTCATCCATGCTCGCGGTGAGCAAGTCTTTGCCGTCTTGAGTGAAAGCCACAGCATAGCTGGCTCCCGGCAGCGCGGCCCGTACCGCGAAGTCATCGACGTTCCAAACCTTCACGCGGTTGCCCTTGCACCCGGCGGCCACGCTTTTGCTGTCGGGCGAAAACGTGATGTTGCCCCAATGCTCCGCGAGCAGCTCGTGACTCTGATCCGGCGGTTCCTCATTCTCCACGTTCCAAATGCTCACCGGACCGTCCCGGGCGCCGCTGGCCAGAAGCTTGCCATCCGGCGAGAAAGCCAGCGAATGCACCTGGCCGATATGGCCGTGGAACGTTTTGGGGAGCTGCAGCCCCGTCGCCACGTTCCAAAGTTTGATCAGCGGGGCGGAGCTGCCTGTCGCCAGCAATTTACCGTCGGGAGAGAAGTCCAGCGCGGAAACCGGAAGGTCATAGGCCTCGATGAGTTTGAACTCTTGCCCGGCAATGTCCCAGAGCTTGACGCCGCCCGATCCATCACCCACCGCTAACTGCCGGCCATCCGGAGAGAATTGGAGCGAATGGATTCGACGGTTTTCGGTGAGCGCCGGTAGTTCTGTCCCGCTGGCCACATCCCAGAGTTTGATTGACGAATCGAGCCGCCGCAGGTCGCGGCTGGACTGGATCACCGCCAGCGTCTTGCCGTCGGGTGAGATCGTCACGGGCCTTCCCCAGCCGTAGTCGAGAAAGGGACGGACCGCTTGCGGCGGAGAGAAGATAACCCGGTCGGAGTCCAGGTCCCGCACTTTGAGAACGCCATCCCGAGCGATAGTCACGACCGTCTTTCCATCCGCAGCGCAGGCAACGATCTCGCCGGCATTGGTCTTGACGAGCGAGGGTTTGCCGGAACCCAAACGGTAGAAATCAATCGAGCCGTTCGTGGTGCTGGTGAAAAATGACCGGCCGTCGGCGGAGAATGCGCCCAACGCCGAAGCGCCCGGGAGTTTAAGCAGCTCCTGTTCGGTGTCGAGATTCCAAAGCCGAAGCGTGTTGTCCCAGTAATAGGCGGCCAGAATTTTTCCGTTGGGCGAGAACTGCATGGCCCCGAGGACCTGGTTGCGCTTCGGGAAGGTTCCGAATGGCTTGGGGTGACAGAGCCGCCAGATATAGCGCCACTCAAAACCACGCAGGTCAGTTTCGCCAGATTTCGGCCGGTTGGCCTGCAACAACGCGGCGGCCTGCGCGGCGTTGCCTTGCAGTCCGTCTTGCAGAGCCACATTCATGTCGGCCACATAGCGACGAAGGCGGACTTCTTCCCCCATTCGATCGGCCTCAGCGCGAAGCCGATTGAAACGAGCCGCCGCCAGGGTTGAGCCGATCGCCACGATGAGCAGGAGGGCCGCTACGGCCAATCCCAGGCCGGCCAGCCCCGGCTTGCGGCGGCACCAACGCCAGAATTCTTCGGCCAGATGGACCGGCCGGGCCAGGATCGTCTCCCCGCGGAGGTAGCGGCCTAATTCGTCCGCCAGGTCCTGCGCGGTTTGGTAGCGGCGATGCGGATCCTTTTCCAGGCACTTCAGGCAAATCGTCTCCAGATCGCGGGGGATGCCGGGATTCAACAGGCGCGGAGCCGCCGGTTGGACGTTCACGACTTGCGCCAGCATCTCCGGGAGCGTTTCGGCCAGGAAGGGAGGGCGGCCGGTGAGCAGATGATAGAGGATGGCGCCGAGGGAATAGACGTCACTGCGGGGGCCGCCCTGATCCACTTTGCCTGCCGCCTGCTCCGGCGGCAGGTAATTGGGCGAACCGAGCACCTGGCCGCTCGCGGTCAAGTCGGAGTCGGCTGTAATCTGCTTGGCCAGCCCGAAGTCGGTGACGCGCGGCTGATCGGTGATGTCGATCAGCACGTTCGAGGGCTTGAGATCGCGGTGGACGATGCCGTGCCGATGCGCGTATTGGATTGCCTCGGCGATGATCCGGACGTAGCGCGCCGCGCGCGCGGCCGAGAGCGGCTTGTCGCGGACCAGCGCGGAGAGGTTTTGGCCCTCGATGTAATCCATCGAGAAGTAATCCTGGCCCTCCTGCCGGCCCACTTCATGGACGGCGACGATGTGCGGATGTTGCAAATGGGCCGCGGCCGCGGCTTCGGCACGAAAACGCTGGACGGATTCCTCGCTCGCAAACTGCCAGGCCAGGATTACTTTGACGGCCACGATGCGGTTTAAGCTGACTTGCCGGGCCTTATAGACCACTCCCATGCCGCCGCGGGCAATTTCTTCCAGGAGCTCGTAGTCGCCGAAACGGCGCACAGTCGTTGCCGTGGGAGTGGCGGACGGATTGCGCGTTTCATCCGGCAACCCGCCGTTGTTCTCTTCGCCGATCATGAAAGCGAGCCTGCCGAGGCATCGAGGACAAAGTCCGTCCAAGGCATCATCAAGCAATACTGCCTGGCACTGCGGGCACGTTCGCGCTTCGATCACCAGCGATCTCCGGTCATAAAATGAAGCCTAAAAAACGAGTTCTGCACCAAGTACTAAAGAAAAAACGGGCCGGGATTACAGAAAAAGCGCGACCCGGCTTCGGAACGTTCCGCTCTCGGGCGGCCGAATTGGCAGCCGGTCTCCGGCGAGGGTCCTTGAGCGCTCAGCCCAGCGCCGCAAACAGGCAGCGCATCTCCTCGTCGATCTCGGCGGGGTTGGCGACGGTGTCGGCGATTTCACTTCGCACCAATTCCCGGTACCGCTCGCGCAGGCGACGCACCGCCACGGCCACGGAGCCAGGCTGCATTTGCAATTGGGCGGCCAGCGGATCGTAGGTCCCGGCCTTGGCTTCGTTGGTCAAAAACGCTTTCAAGTGGTTGAACAACTCGAGCTTGTCTTTCGAGGCGTATTCCTCGCGCAAACGGGCCAAGGCCCGTTCGAGCAGACCCAAGGCCCAGCGCCGGTCGAATACTCTTTCGGGGGAAAGATCGGCCGCGGGATCCTTCAGGTAACAATGTTCGGCGATTTCCGGGTCGAAGGAAACGAAAGTGTGTCCGCCGCCTCGCTTGGCGGCGCGGGCGCGGTCTCGCTCGTTGGCCAGAAAATGCTCGAGCGAGGCCAGCAGGAAAGAGCGGAATTTGCCCTTCTGCCGATCCAAACCTTCGAACGCATGTTTCTCCAGCAACCGAGCGAAGAATCCTTGCGTCAAATCTTGCGCGTCGTGGGGCTGGTAACCCTGGCGGCGCACATGCGCGTAAAGCGGATACCAACAAGCGCGGCATAGTCTTTCCAAGGCTTCGGCCGCTTGCGGTGAAGTCGGGTCACCCGCCTTCAACACCACACTCCAGTGAGTGGTAGTGAACGCCTGGCCCTTGGGAGGCGACGGTGCGCCATCGGTTTCGCCGGGTGTCATGACAGCCGCGCAGAACGGGGAGACGGCTCATGCAAGCTTCACCCTAAGCCGCGCCATAAAGCGACGAAACGTCTGTCCTTTCTTAGCGCGTGTATTGAAGCGCCGGCGACGGCGGCTGGCAAGCCAATTTTCGACGAGGTTGGAGGTGGCGTTTGAAGGGTTTTTGAAATGCTACTCCAGATTTTGAGGCCACGGATGGAACACGGATTAAACACGGATTTCATTCGCAGGGAGGGCGAGCGTCCTCGCGAGTCCCAAACTTCGCCTGGGTCGCTGCGGATCCCGAAAGATAGGGACTCGCGGGGACGCTCGCCCTCTCCATTCCGTGTTTCTTCCGTGTTTCATCCGTGGCTGAGGATCAAATGGCTTCACTTCCGGTGCTTGGCCAGGAAGCCGGGCGCCGTTCCCGCCAAATCGGCGCGGCGCTGGCCGGCCAGGAGCTGGCCATAGACGCGCACATCGTGAACCAGCATTTTGAGCCGCTCCTCCAGCGCATCGCTGATCACCCGGCCTTCCTGCACATCGAGTTGATCGGCGAACGCAACGCCGTAGGGGAGCGACCAGGCGTAGCATTGGCGCGCCACGGTGCGGAGCTGGTCGGTCACCGTCAGGCCCTTTTCGTGCGACGCAACAATCGTGGCGAAGAGCTTGCCGGCGAACTCCTCCCAAAAGTGGTCGAGAAAATTCTTGAGCGCGCTGCTGATGCTGCCGTGATAGTCGGGGGTGCCCAGGATGTAAACCGCGGCGCGTTCCACCCGCGACTTCAGGGCGGAAAAGCCCTCGGCTCCATGCGCGGAGTCGGGATTGAACAGCGGCAGCGGCTCGCCGAGCAGATCGAGCATGTCCACCGCGCAGCCCTCGGCCTTGAGCTGGCCGACGACGTGATTGATCACCGACCGCGTGGAGGAGTTGCGGTTCAGGCTGCCGACGACGGCGAGCACGTTCAGGATCGGCTGCGACATGGCGGGGAAGCTATTGGAGATGGAATGGTCATTTCGGTGTCGCCACACTAGGAACAGCAGCGGTGTTGAGGAAGCCTTGGTGCCGCAGCCAGTGAGCGCATGACTCGGTCCAGGTGGAGCAGGGATGGTCGCTGGGACGGACGCCGAAGTCGTGGGTGGCCGTGGCATAGATGTGCAGCTCCACCGGGACGCCGGCTCGCTTTAAGGCGAGGTACATCAATACGCTGTGCTCCGGGGGGCTGACGATATCGGCCCCGCCGTGCGCGAGGAAGATTGGAGGCGTCCCGGCCGGGATGCGAAGGCCGGGAGCAAGCTCATCTTTATCCGCCGCCTTCAGGTAGCCGGAATAGACGGCAATGGCGAAGTCGGGCCGGCAACTGATTTTGTCAATGTCATCAATCGGCTCGTAGGTTCGCTTGTCGAAGCTCGTCGCTGTGGCGATGGCCAGATGGCCACCCGCCGAGAAGCCGACGAGGCCGATTCGTTGCGGGGTGATGTCCCACTCGCTGGCCTTGCTCCGCACCAGGCTCAGGGCTCGCTGGGCATCCTGAAGGGGGCGCCGGGCCGGCTCGCTTTTAGGCTCATCGGGGCGACGGGGCACCCGGTACTTGAGGATCATGCCGGTGACGCCAAGGGAGTTCAACCAGGTGGCGACTTCCTCGCCTTCGAGTTGCCAGTAGAGGTTCCAGTAGCCGCCCCCGGGACAGATCAGCATCGCTGTCCCAGTGTCTTTATCCTTCGCCGGCCGATGGATGGTAATGGTCGGTTTAGTGACGCCGGTAATCATTTGGGTCGGCTCGGTGACTTCGACCTGTTTGCGGTCCAGCTTCGGTGACATGCGGAGCTTTTCCGGACCGATGTTGCCGGTCTCGTCCGGAACTTTCCCTGGCCAAATCTCGACGACCAGCGAATCGCCGGCCCCGGCCGCTGGCCAAGCCACCCACCACCAGGCGACCAGCCAAACCGTCGATGCGAATCGCATAAGGGATCAGAGCTACTTGAGCGAAGCGGTCGCGATTTCTACCAGCGCGGCTTCCTTCTCGGGGCCGGTGATGAAATCCAACGCCCGCAGGTAGCGGCCACGTTCTTTCGCTGGCGTGTTCGCGTCGGTGACGATTTTCGCCAGGAGCGCCGGCGCGCTGGTCGCCCGGGAACGCCAAATAATGTCCCGGCCGGCCGGCGTGTTCCAGCGGTCGCCCACCGCCGCGAGCCAGGCGTCGAAGAATTTGTTCTCCTGCTGGTCCATAGCCAGCCCCAGCGCTTCGAGATACCAGCGGTCGCGGCCATCGTGCTGTTGGGCCAGCGCCGCCCAAAGCTTCGGCGCTTCGGGCGAAGGGTTGTGACGCAACGCCAGGGCGCATTCGCGGCGCACCTGCGCCGAGCCGTCATTGGCTAGCGTTCTCACGTAGGGAATGACGGCCAACTTCAGCGCGCGCGCGATGCGCAAGGCCGTGATGCGGAGGTCCGCATTGCTGTCCTGGAGTGCGGCCTCGGCATAGTGCTTCTCCTTGCCTTTGATGCGGGCCAGGAGTTGCAACGCGCGGGCGCGCATCCGCGGATCGGGGCTTTTCCACAGCTTGAGCAACTCTTTCTCGGCTTTCCTTTGCATCCGGTTCAGCTCGGTCCACGCCAGGTAACGCGTGGCCTGGTTCGGCGATTGCAAGGCTTGCACGGCGCCGGCGGCGGTTTTCAAATCAAGCGACGGCGCCGATGGTTTATGGCCCGGCGGCGCCACGCGATAGACGCGGCCGGTCAACGACTTGAGAATTTGATCGGCCATGTTATGACCGCCGACCGCCGCATCGTTCCAGTCGGCGATATAGACCGAGCCATCCGGGCCGACGCAGAGGTCGGAGGGGCGATACCAGGTGTCGTCGCTGGTGAGCAGGTTCGTCTCGGTGGCGCTGTAACCGGCACCGTGGTGGGTGACCGGATAAGCGCGCGCGACGCGCGGCCCGGCGTCGCAGTGGAGCATTTGGTTGCGGAAGATTGGCGGCAGCAATTGGCCTTCATAGATGCAGATGCCGGTGGGCGAGCCATTGCCGGTCTGGAGGAGGTTCGGCACAACGCCGGGGTCGTATTGATGCCAGTGGTAGTACGGCCTTTCGTCCTCGCTCGCCCCCTGCTTCTTCGCTTTGTCCCAGGCCGTGCCCCAGCCCGCGCCGGTCATCTCGTCGGTGTAGCCGTAATTGCCGAACTCCATCACGTAATTGATGCGCACGCCGCGGTTGCCATCGTCGTCGTTGTCGGACTGCCAGAGCGTGCCGAAGGAATCGACGCACACTTCGTAGTTGTTGCGGAAGTTGTGGGCGAGGACTTCGACCGCGCTGCCGTCGGCATTGCAGCGAAAAACCATCCCCTGGCGGAACGGCTTGCCTTTGGCGGCGACTTCCTTCCCCTCGACGTCCAGCACCGGCTCGCTCTTCGCGATCTCCTCCTTCGCGATCACGCCGTGCAAGGGACAGTTGTCGCGCAAGCTCGCGGGCGGACGCCGGAGTTGTTTGCCTTCGTTGCCGAAGTTGAAATAGAGCTTCCCGTCCGGACCGAAGACGAAGGCGTGCACCGCGTGGTCATGGTCGAAACCGGAAATGCCGGTGAACAACACCTCGCGCTTGTCGGCCACGTCGTCGCCGTCGGTGTCGGTCAGCACGAAGACGTTCGGCGAGCTGGAAACGATCACCTGGTTGCCCAGCACGCAGATGCCCAGCGCGGCGTTGATGCTCGGGTCCTGGTAGAACGTCTTCGCCCGGTCGGCCACGCCGTCGCCGTCGGTGTCTTCGAGGATCACAATGCGGTCGCCTTCGGGCCGGAGGATGCCCCACTTTTGGAACGAGGAGCGATAGTTGGCCCCCTCGGTGATCCAGACGCGGCCGCGGGCATCGACGTCCATGTCGCACGGGTTGACGACCATCGGTTCGCAAGCGAAAAGCGTCGCTTCGAGGCCGCTGGCGACGTGCATTTTCTGCATTTCCGCCAGCGCGGCTTCGCGACCAAAGGGATGAGCCACGGCGGGCTTCTCGTCGCCCTTCCGATCGAGGTTTTTCGTCAAGTCCTCGGGCGAGACTGTCGATTCCACGCCATTCTCCGGCACTTCGATCTTGGCGCTCCAAAGAATCGCGTTCAGGACGATCTTGCGGAAATTGTCGTCGCCCCAGTTGCGATGGAAGTGTCCGCCGGTGAAGCCGAAGCCGCGCCCGCCGTCGGCCCGCTCGGTGCACCACATCAGGTGCTCCGGCTCGCCCTTGTGCTGCTGGACTTCGGGATTGCCGCCGTGGGAGTCGTTCGCGCCGTCGGCGCCGCGGGTGGCATCGGACGGGACCGCGGTGAGAATCGGCGTGGTGCCTTTCATCCCTTCTGGAAAGCGCATATGGTAATACCACTCGTCGAGTATCTTGAACGGCTTCACCCCGCGCGTGATCGGGTGGCTGGGAAGTTCCTTAATGTCGGCCTTCCAATGCGGGTTGACCGAGCGGTAGGCTTCGAAGTAACCGCCGATCCAGGCCAGCCATTCGGCGCCGCCCCTGTCCTTAGGCACTTCGACGGCGTAATGCGCGCAACCGAGACCGACGCCTTTGCCCGTCAGTTCGCCGAGCAATTTCAGCCGTTCGGGCTTGATCGCCGGATGACCGTCGCCGCCATCGCAATAGATGAACACCGCGTCCGCGCCGTCGAAGGCGTTGTCGTCTCTAGGCCAGCCGTCAAAGCGGACTTCGGTCTTGAGGCCGGGAACCTGGTCGAGGCATTGCTTGAGCAGCAGGCAACCGGCTTTGAACTCATGTTCACCCGCGCCGTGACTGACCGAGCCGGCGATGAGGAGGATCTTTTTGTCGGCGGCAATCAGCGAGCCGGTTGCAAGGAGTAATGTGATGGCGAGGAGTTTTTTCATAAGGCTGTATCCAACACTCAACTAACCCGCCTACTTTTTTCCTTTCGGGTCGAGGTTTTGCGCCAGGTCCGCGGCGGTGACGGCCGCGTCAACGCCATTGGCCGGCACCTCCGCCCGGGCGATCCAGAGCAGCGCGTTGAGGACGACCTTGAGCTGGCTCGGATTGCCCCAGTTGGCGTGCGTGTGGCCGCCGGTGAAGCCGAAGCCGCGTCCGCCGCCGGGGCGTTCGTAGGCCCACATCAGCGTTTCCTCACGGCCGCCAGCGGCGATGATGTGAGGATAAGGGCCTCGGGGATAGACGTAGGACCCTTTGCGAACCTGGTCCGAAGGAGTGGCAGTGAGGATGGGAGTCAAGCGGCCGGTTTTTGAGTGCACGGCGCCGCCAACCGAGGCATCGGAGTTTTTGTCCGGCTCGACGAAGCGGAGGTTGAAGTACCATTCATCGCGATTGCTGAACGGTTGCACGCCGCGCGTGATCGGATGATCGGGAAAGTTCTTGTATTCGGGCGACCACATCGGATTACACGAGTAAAGATGTTCGTAGTAACCGCCGATCCATTCGAGGAATTGCGGCCCGCCGTTCGTGCTGGGAATTTCCACGCCAAAGTGCGCGAAGCCGAGGCCGGCGCCGCGCTTGGCCAAGCCGTCCAGGATTTTCAGATGATCGCCCTGGATGGCGGGATGCCCCGCGCCGCCGTCGGCGTAGAGCAACACCGCGTCCGCGCCGTCGAACGCGTTCGCCGCGTCCGGCCAGCCGTTGGAATAAACGACCGAGGAGATGCCGGGCACTTGATCGAGGCGGGATTTGAAGAGCAAACAGCCCGCGCGGAACTCATGCATGCCGGGCGGATGGCTCGGTTTGCCGGCGATGAGGACGATCTTTTTGTCGGCGGCGCGCGCCGCCGGCAGGACGAGCGCGGCGCTCAGCAGCAGGAGCAGCAGCGGGAGTCGTTTCATGGCCTCGTGGTGACTCTTGGGGCGGCGTCCGCCCGAGTCCTGCCGGCGTTGCGTGGAGCTACTTCAGCGATTTGATGCGGATGTTCTTAAACTGCACCTTCATCGGCGGACCGGCGTGGAGTTGCAGCGCGAGGATGCCGGACTTGGCGGCCTTGGATTCCTGTTCGTCGATCACATCGACGGTCGGTCTGCCGTTGATGAAATGCTGGAGATGATTGCCTTTGGCGATGACGACGTAATCGTTCCAGTCATTCTGATTGATGGCGGCCTGGATTTCCTTCGAGTCGCCCAGCGATCCGACGACCTCGATTTTGGTCTTGCCGTCCACTTCCTTGACGACCGTCTTCTGGCCGCGCTGCGCGAGGATGCCGCGCCGGCCCTGGCCCTCCTCGTAGAGAATGCCGGAATAAGTGGGGCCGACTTCGAAATCGGCCTGGTAACCGTGGACGACGAACTTGCCTTTGTCCTCGCTGCGATATTGCACGCCGGAATTGCCCCAATCGCCGCTGAACTTGTAGGAGAAGCGAAGCTCGAAATTAGCGACGATGAGATTTTTATCGCCGTCTTTCGCGATCAAAAAGTTGTTCCCTTGCGCCGGATCTTCCTTGGTCGTCCGGCCGGTGATCGCGCCGTCTTCGACCGACCAATGTTGCGGCCGGCCCGCCCAGCCGGTGAGGTCTTTTCCGTTGAAGAGGTGCTTGAAGCCGGCCAGGGTTTCGCCGCTTCTCTGGTCGATCAGGTCCAGTGCGATATCGGCTGCCGGGACGGCCGCCGCCAGCAAGAGGCTGGGAATGGAGGCAAACAACAGAACTCTTTTCATAATTAAATCGTGCACCTTGAGACGCTGACCGTCGGTTTCTATTTCAAGATTTTCTTGAGGAACTTGATGCCCTTAACGGCAATTTCGTCGCGCGTCGGTTCGATGCGGCGCCAGATGGCCGCCGCCCGCGCAATGACTTTCACGTCCGTGGTAAACGATTCGATCACGACGTCGCCCTGGTATTTGACGGCCTTCAGGGCCTTGGCGATCCCCTTCCAGTCGATGTGATCATTGCCCGGGGTGCCGCGGTCGCAGCCGCAGGCGTGGAAATGGCCGAGCCGCTTGCCCGCTTTGCGAATCGCGGCGGCCTGGTTTTTCTCCTCGATGTTCATGTGAAAGGTGTCGAGGTGGAGTGTCAGCGCCGGGCTGCCGACGTCCTTGATCATCTTGAGGCCCTGGTCGCAAGTGTTGATGAAATCGGTTTCGAAGCGGTTCAGCGGCTCCAGGCAAATCTGCCGGCCCTTTCTCTCGGCGTACTGGCAGAGCATCTTTAGATTCTTCACCACGGTTGCCCATTGCTGTTGATACTCCTCCGGCGGCACGGCATCGGCGCGGCCGACCGAGGAATAAACCGGGCCGATCATCTTGGGACAATCCAGCCCGTCCATCTGGTCGATTAGCTTGAGCATGTATTCCAGCGCGGTCTGCTGCTGTTCGGGCGTGCCGCGCAAATCGCGGTCCGGTCCGACGCAGGCGCAAACCGTGCCGCAGACGAGGTCGTGTTTGTCCAATTCCTTCTTCACGTGGGCCGGGTCGATGTGGGCGAGGTCTTCGACCGGGATTTCGACGCTCTGGAAGCCCCATTTTTTGAAGGTGGGGAAGAGGCGGGTGCTCTCGTTGGTGAACGGCGAGGTGAACAAAAATGTGTTGATGCCGAATCTCATATTGGAATCTTTCCGACAGGCTAATTAAATCGGAGCAACTGTCAAAGGGATTTCGGGCACGGACCCGCAGGCTGAGTCCTTGGTGTGCGACGAAGGCGCAATCGGCGCTGACCAACGCTTGGCCGAGTCGGCAACCGACTCGATCACCTCCGGGGAACGCACCCAGCTCCAGATTTTACTAATGACACCTGTTCGGCCGGTGGACCGCGCTGGTCACGGGTTGCTTAACCGGAAGAATTGAGCGCCGTTCGGGATGGGCAGCGTGAGCTGATAGCGGTTGCTGAAGAGGTTCGCCATGTTTGTCACCGAATTCCATATGATTGTAGGCGACAAAGAGGCGGTTGCTTCCAGCCGGTAACCTACCGCCGCCGCTGGCCACGCGACCAGGACGTTCGTGCTGGTCATAGCTATGGACAGCGCGGGCGGCGGGCTGATTCCCACCAGAGCAAGGCTGTGAAAAGCGCCCGTTGCGATGGCGATGACGCCGGCCAAATCCGCCGGTACGGTGCCCTGGCCAAAAAGGTTGTCTCCCCAGGCGACAACCGTCCCGTTCGACTCGAGCGCCAGACTGTGATACCATCCCGCCGCAATCGCGATCACACTGGTCAGCTCCGCCGGCACGGTGCGCTGGCCAAAAAGGTTGTCTCCCCAGCCGGCGAGCGTCCCGTCCGACCTGAGCGCCAGACTGAACTCCCAACCGGCCGCGACAGCGATGACGCCGACCAGATCCCCGGGCACCGCGATCTCGCCAACCGTGTTGTCACCCCAGGCGACGAGCGTCCCGTCGGACTTGAGCGCTAGGCTATGATAAACTCCCGCCGCGATGGCCTTGACGCCAGCCAGATTCGCCGGCACCGTGCTCTGACCGAAAGCGTCCCATCCCCAGACGACGAGGGTGCCGTCGGACTTGAGCGCCAGACTGTGATAGACTCCCGCCGCAATGGCGATGGCGCCGGCCAGATCCAACGGCACCGTGCTCTGGCCGTAACTGTTGTCTCCCCAGGCGACGACTGTCCCGTCGGACTTGAGCGCCAGACTGTGAGACCCTCCCGCCGCGATGGCGATGACGCCGGCCAGATTTGTTGGCACCGTGCTTTGGCCATAATCGTTGATTCCCCAGGCGACGACCGTCCCGTCGGACTTGAGCGCCAGACTGTGATAGCCCCCAGCCGCGAGGGCGATGACGCCGCTCAGAGTCGCCGGCACCACGCTCTGGCCATCCGAGTTGTCTCCCCAGGCGACGACTGTCCCGTCCGGCTCGAGCGCCAGACTGTGAGCCCCGCCGGCCGCGAGGGCGATGACGCCGGCCAGATTTGTTGGCATGGTGCTCTGGCCAAAAAGGTTGTCTCCCCAGGCGACAACCGTCCCATCGGACTTGAGCGCCAGACTGTAAGCCCCGCCGGCCGCGAGGGCGATGACGCCGGCCAAGTCCGCCGGCACGGTGCTCTGGCCAAAAGGGTTGTCTCCCCAGGCGACAACCGTCCCGTCGGACTTGAGCGCCAGACTGTGAGCCCCGCCGGCCGCGATGCCGATAACGCCGGCCAAATCCGCCGGCACGGTGCTCTGGCCAAAAAGGTTGTCTCCCCAGGCGACAACCGTCCCATCGGACTTGAGCGCCAGACTGTGAGCCCCGCCGGCCGCGAGGGTGATGACGCCGCTCAGGTTCGCCGGCACCGTGCTCTGGCCATCAAAGTCGTCTCCCCAGGCGACGACCGTGCCGCCGGACTTGAGCGCCAGACTGTGAAACTCTCCCGCCGCGACGGCGATGACCCCGGCCAGATTCGCCGGCGCCGTGCTCTGGCCAGAAGCGTTGTCTCCCCAGGCGACGACGGTCCCGTCGGACTTGAGCGCCAGACTGTGATAGCCTCCCGCCGCGATGGCGATGACCCCGGTCAGATTGGCCGGCACCGTGCTCTGGCCGGAATCGTTGCGTCCCCAGGCGACGAGCGTCCCGTCCGACTTGAGCGCCAGGCTGTGATAGATCCCAGCCGCGATGGCCTGGTAGCGTGTGCCTGGCTGGACATAGGGGATCACCTGGTCTCCCCAACTGACGACTGTGCCAGGAGTGAGTCCGCTGGGTTGCGCCTCGCTTCGGGGGCAGAATGCCGCTGCGGTTACAGCCCAGCCAATCAATGCACTCAGTTTCATGGTTCGGATTTCCTCACGCCTTTTAGCACTTGTCCAACTGAAAGGCGGCGGACCCATTCGCGCCTGGCGCGTGGATGGGAAATTTCCACGATTCCCGGGGAACAGCAGCCGGGAGCCACTCAAATGGACCGTTGGTTGGGACGCCGAGCCGCCGAGCGGGCGCACTCACGCTTCAGGAGCGGGCGGCAGGACGGCTGGGGACATGATTGCGATTAGCGGCCCGGGAAGCAGGCAAGGCTTTCGGACGCGCGGAGGCTTTCGATCCACGCGCCGAGAACCCGGCCAGAACATAACGGACAACGTTTTTGGCCCTCGTTTCCGTCTCTTCGTCGAGTGCGGTCGGAATCATCAACGGATGAAGAAACAAGGCCGTGGCATCCTTGAGCGCGGTGGCGGCTTCGTGGCAATCGACCGGCGCGAATTCGCCGGCGGCAACTCCTTCGTCAATCAGCCGCTTGAAAACGATGAAAATCTTTTCCCGGCGCTTGGCGACGGCATCCGGCCTCAGCTCGAACACGCGGCGGAAGGTTTCATACACCTCGGCATCCTCGCGGAGCTTCTGGCGCCGTTTCCGATGGAGTTCCAGGACCACGGCCTCGAGCCGCGCCGCCGCGGAAACGGGGCGTTGGGCGATGGTTTCGACGAAGGCCTCCACCTTCGAGAGCCATTCATCGATGATGGCATCGAGGATGTCCGACCGGGTCTTGAAGAAGCGATAGACGTTGGCGTGGGACATACCCAGGGCGCGCGCGATGTCCACGACCGTCAACTTGTCCTCCCCATGCCGCCGCAACAGGGTTAAGGCGGTATCGAGGATTAGCCTGCGGGTGCCGTTTGGGGACGCACTTTGCACGGCCATTACATATTACAACATTTGTAATTTGACAATGCCAAGTCGTTACCTAGTTTGAGACTTGTCAATTGTTCACCGGTATTGGACTGATGGTCGTCGGGTTCCTCGAACGTATGCAGAAGCATGACGAGATTACTACGGCGGGCGCGCCGCGGCGGAACGAAACGCGAGGCGCCAGCCCGTCCCTCGAAATTCCCGCCGCAAGGCCAGCGAAATCCTCCAAAAAACTGAGCGTCATCGTTCTGTGCGCTTTGTTGGCCCTGGGCGCGCTGTGGGCCGTGCGCGAGTATCGCGCGCGAGCGGCCGCCAAAAAGGGGCCAGCAACCCGCTCCGAGCCGCCGGCGGTGCCGGTGGTGGCGGGCGCGGTCGTCCGGAAAGACGTTCCGATTTATCTCGATGGCCTCGGCACGGTGCAGGCGTTCAACACCGTGACCGTGCGGGTGCGGGTGGATGGCCAGTTGCAAAAAGTCGTTTTTGTCGAAGGACAGGAAGTACATGTGGGCGACCTGCTCGCGCAGATCGATCCGGAACCCTACCGGACGCAAGTCGAGCAGGCGGAAGGCAAGAAAGGCCAGGATGAGGCGCAACTGGCCAACGCGCGCGTGGAATTGAAACGAGACGCCGAATTGCTCGCCGCCAGCATCGTCTCCCAGCAAGTGTACGACACGCAAAAGGCCCTGGTGGACCAGTTTGATGCGGCGGTGAAGGCCGACCAGGCGGCGATCGATAGCGCCAAGGTCCAACTGCAATACACGACCATCGTTTCGCCGATCGACGGGCGCACGGGCATCCGGCTGGTTGACCAGGGAAACATCGTTCATGCCAACGACGCGACCGGGCTGGTCGTGATCACCCAATTGCGCCCGATTTCGGTGGTGTTCACGCTGCCGGAGCAGACGCTCAACGACATTCAGAAGCAAATGGCCGCCGGCCAGCTCACGGTGCTGGCCGTGGATCGGGACAACAGCACTGTGTTGAGCGAAGGGAAGCTGGCCGTCATTGACAATCAAATCGACACGACGACGGGCACCATCAAACTCAAGGCGACCTTTCCCAACGGCGATCTGCGGCTTTGGCCCGGTCAGTTCGTCAACGCCCGGCTTTGGCTGACCACGCGCAAGGACGGCACGGTGGTCCCCGCCTCGGTCATTCAACGCGGACCCGAAGGCGCTTATGCCTTCGTGATCAAGGATGACTCAACGGTGCAAATTCGTCCGGTGAAAGTGTCCCAGATCGAGCAGGGGCAAGCGTTGATCGATGAAGGGCTTCAACCCGGTGAACGGGTGGTGGTGGATGGCCAATACAAGTTGCAAGCCGGTTCGCGAGTGAAGTTGAGCCAGTCAGCCAAAGCCGAGGAGAACGACGCGGGCCGCTGACCGTTTGGATCCGTGAACATTTCCGAGCCTTTCATCCATCGGCCCATTGCCACGTCGCTGCTGATGGCCGGCATTGTCCTGATGGGGCTGCTCGGATACTTCCTGCTCCCGATCTCCGCCCTGCCGCCGGTGGATTTTCCGACCGTCCAGGTGACCGCCCAGTATCCGGGCGCGAGTCCCGACGTGATGGCCTCGTCGGTCACCACGCCGCTGGAGCGGCAGTTCGGCCAGATCAGCGCCCTGGCGATGATGACTTCGGTCAGTTCCTTCGGCAACGCCGGCATCACGCTCCAATTCAATCTCGACCGGGACATCGACGCGGCCGCGCAAGACATCCAGGCCGCCATCAACGCGGCCAACGGAGTGTTGCCCAAAACCATGCCCAGCCCGCCGACCTACAGCAAGGTCAACCCCGCCGACACACCCATTCTGACGCTGCAGATCACTTCCGAAACCCTGCCGCTGGAGAAAGTCAACGACCTGGCGGATACCGTCCTGGCGCAAAAACTCAGCGAGGTCAGCGGTGTCGGGCTGGTGACCATCGAAGGGAACCAGAAACCGGCCGTTCGTGTCCGGGTCAATCCGGCCACTATTGCCAGCCTGGGGCTTAGTCTGGAGGACGTGCGCACCGCGCTGGCGCAAAACAACGTCAACGCGCCGAAAGGAAGCTTCGACGGCAGCCGCCAATCCTACTCGATCAGCGCGAACGACCAGATTTTTTCCGCGGCCGAATATCGCAACGTCATCATTGCCTACAAGGGCGGCTCGCCGGTGCGCCTCAGCGATATCGGCGAGGTGATCGACAACGTGGAGAATATCCGGCTGGGCGGCTGGGTGGGTGAGAAGCCGGCCGTCATTCTTGACATTCAACGCCAGCCCGGGGCGAACATCATTGAGACGGCGGACCGGGTGAAGGCATTGTTGCCGAAGCTTCGCGCGGTGATTCCGCCCTCGGTCAAGGTCTCCATCCTCACCGACCGCACGGCCACCATCCGCGCCTCGGTGGCCGACGTGCAGTTCACGCTGTTGCTCACCGTCGGCCTGGTGGTGATGGTGATCTTCGTTTTCTTGCGGAAGTTCTGGGCGACCGTCATTCCCAGCGTCGCGCTGCCGCTGGCGGTCATTGGGACGTTCGGGATCATGAAGCTCGCCGGCTTCAGCCTGGACAATCTTTCGCTGATGGCGCTGACGATTTCCACCGGGTTCGTGGTCGATGACGCCATTGTGATGATCGAGAACATCGTCCGGTTCATCGAAGCGGGCGAGCCGCCGCTGCGGTCCGCGCTCAAAGGCGCGAAGCAGATCGGGTTTACGGTCATTTCGTTGAGCGTTTCGTTGATCGCTGTTTTCATACCGCTCATCTTCATGCCCGGCATTGTGGGGCGGCTGTTCCGGGAGTTCGCGATCACGCTGAGCGTGGCGGTGGCGGTTTCCGCCATCGTTTCGCTGACGTTGACGCCGATGATGTGCGCGCGCTTTTTGGAGGCCGAAGGCAAAAAGAAACATGGCCGCTTCTATCATGCGACCGAAAGCATGTTCCAAGCCCTGCTCGGCGCGTACGAGCGCGGCCTGCGATGGGTCCTGCGCCATCAGGCGCTCACCCTGGGCGTGGCCATCGCGACCATGGTGGCCACCATCTGGCTGTACATCATTGTGCCCAAGGGCCTGCTCCCGCAGCAGGACACCGGTTTGATCATCGGCGTTACCGATTCGGCGCAATCGATTTCGTTCCAGGCGATGGTCCAGCGCCAGCATTCTATCGCGGACATCGTCCGCAAAGACCCCGACGTGGTGAGCGTGGCGTCGTTTGTCGGGGCCGGGACGGTGAACGCCACGGTGAATTCCGGGCGGCTTTACTTCAACCTCAAGCCGCGCAACCAGCGCAAAGCCGGCGCGGGCGAGATCATCGACCGGTTGCGCGAAGCGACCAAGGACGTGGAGGGAATTTCCCTCTTCATGCAGGCGGCGCAGGACGTGCAAATCGACAGCCGCGTCAGCCGCACGCAGTATCAATATACGTTGCAGGACGCCGATGAATCGGAGTTGGCGGCGTGGGCGCCGAAACTCCTGGGCCGGCTGCGCACCCAACCGGAGTTGACGGATGTCGCCACCGACCAGCAATCCGGCGGGCTGCAAGTCAGCGTGGACGTGAACCGCGAGAAGGCCGCGCGCTTCAACGTGCTGCCGCAGGCGATCGACGACACGCTTTACGACGCGTTCGGACAGCGCCAGGTCTCGACGATTTTTACCCAGCTCAACCAGTATCGGGTCATCCTCGAAGCCGAACCCCGTTTTCAGGTTACGCCCGAATCGTTGGACAAGATCTACGTCAAATCCTCGACCGGACAACTAGTGCCCCTGGGCGCTTTCGCCACCGTGCGGACGGGGACCGCTCCGCTTTCCATCGTCCATCAAGGCCAATTCCCGGCGGTGACGCTCTCCTTCAACCTGCGCCCCGGCAGTTCGCTGGGCGAGGCGGTGGACGCCATCCAGAAGGCCGAAAAGGAGATCGGACTGCCCGATACGGTGGTGAGCACTTTTTCGGGCAGCGCCGCCGAATTTCGTTCGTCGCTGAAGAGCGAGCCGTTCCTGATCCTGGCGGCCATTGTCGTGATCTACATCGTGCTGGGGGTGCTCTACGAAAGTTACATCCATCCGATCACGATTCTTTCCAGTCTGCCTTCGGCGGGCGTGGGCGCGTTGCTGGCGCTATTGGTGTGCGGCCACGACCTCTCGTTGATCGCCCTGATCGGCATCATCCTGTTGATCGGCATCGTGAAGAAAAACGCGATCATGATGATCGACTTCGCGCTGGACGCGGAGCGGGTGGAGGGGTTGCCGCCGGAAAAATCGATTTACCAGGCTTGCCTGTTGCGGTTTCGCCCGATCATGATGACGACGATGTCCGCCTTGCTGGGCGCGCTGCCGCTGGCCCTGGAGCGAGGGACCGGCTCGGAGTTGCGCCGCCCGCTGGGGATTTCGATTGTTGGAGGCTTGTTGTTGTCCCAATTCCTGACCCTTTACACGACCCCGGTGATTTATCTTTACCTGGATCGCTTTGGCAAGTGGGTCCGGCGCTTGCGCCAGGCGGCCCATTTGCCGGACGTGAACGCAGGGGGCGTTTCGGCCGGCCTCGCTCCTTCCCTCCACGAGGGAAGCAGGGCCTAAGTGCCGCATGAACATCTCGGAGCCTTTCATCCGCCGGCCGGTCGGCACCTCGCTGCTGGCGGCGGGGCTGTTTCTGGTGGGCCTCGTGGCGTATCGCTTCATGCCGGTAGCACCGATACCGCGCGTGGAATTCGCGATGATCCAGGTTTCGGCCTCGCTGCCGGGCGCGGACCCGGCGACGGTGGCCTCCTCGTTAGCCGCGCCATTGGAACGGCGCCTGGCGCAGATTTCCGGCGTGTCGGAGATCACTTCGATCAGCACGCTGGGCGGCACGACGGTCACGATTCAGTTTGACTTGAATCGCAAAGTCGATGCCGCGGCGCGCGACGTGCAGGCGGCCATCAACGCCGCCGCGAGCGATTTGCCAATCAACCTGCCCAACCCGCCGACCTATCGCAAACTCAACCCGGCGGACGCGCCGATCATGGTGCTGGCGATGACCTCCGACACGTTGCCGTCGGTGGACGTTTTCGAGTACGCCGACTCCATCGTCGGCCAGCGGCTCAGCCAGGTCGAAGGGGTCAGCCAAGCCTTCATTGGGGGGGCGGAAAAATCGGCCGTGCGCGTGCAAGTCAATCCAGCCGCGCTGGCCTCGACCGGGGTCAGTCTCGAAGAGGTCCGCTCCTTGCTCGGCCAGGCGAATGTGGATTCGCCGAAGGGAAGTTTCGATGGGGACAAGACTTCCTACACCCTCGCCAGCAACGACCAGCTCCTCGAGGCGAAGGATTATCAGTCTTTGGTGCTCACGCAAAAGCGGGACATTCCCGTTAAGTTGAGCGCGCTGGGCAGAGTGGTTGAAGGAGTCGAGAATGAGCGGCTGGCCGGTTGGTCGGGTACGAACCGCGCGGTGCTGGTGATCATTCAAAAACAGGCCGGCGCCAATGTGATCGAGACGGTCGATCGCATTCGCGCAGTGCTGCCGCAACTGGAACGATGGATTCCGCCGTCGGTGAAAATTTTCCAAATCAGCGACCGGACGACGACCATCCGCGCTTCGGTCGAGCACGTGCAGTTCTCTTTGATGCTGAGCATCTCGCTGGTGATCCTGGTGATCTTTCTGTTTCTCCGGCGTTTCTGGCCGACGTTCATTGCCAGCGTCACGGTGCCGCTGGCCCTGACCGGCACATTCGCCTGCATGTATCTGTTCCATTACAGCCTGGATAACTTGTCGCTGATGGCGATCACGATCTGCGTCGGGTTCGTGGTGGATGATGCGATCGTGGTGATCGAAAACGTTTATCGTTTCATCGAGCAAGGCGACCGGTCGATGGCGGCGGCGTTCAAAGGGGCGAAGCAGATTGGTTTTACAGTGGTTTCGATGAGCACGTCGCTGGTGGCGGTGTTCATTCCGCTGCTGTTCATGGGGGGATTGATCGGGCGGTTGTTCCACGAGTTCGCCGTGACCTTGAGCCTGGCGATCCTGGTTTCCGGGGTGATCTCGCTGACCTTGACGCCGATGCTCTGTTCGCGGTTTTTGCGGGCCGAGTCTTCGTATGAAAAGCCCGGCGTGTTTTACCGCGCTTGCGAGCGGGCGTTCCTCTGGCTGCGAGGCGGATATGAGGCGGGCCTCAAGTGGGTGTTGGTCCACCAAGGATTCATGCTGCTGGTGACGCTGACGACGATGGTCGGCACGGTCTGGCTCTATAACAAGGTGCCGAAGGGTTTCTTCCCGCAGCAGGACACCGGCGTGATGATCGGGGTGACCGAGGCGTCGCAGGACATCTCGTTTGCCGCCATGGCCGCGCTCCAGGACAAAGTGGCGCGGATCGTCCTGGCCGATCCCGCGGTGGCCACGCTCGGTTCGTTCATCGGAGCGACGTCGGGCAGTTCCACCGTCAACAACGGGCGCATGTTCATCACCCTCAAGCCGCTGGAAGAAAGAAAGGTGAGCGCGGACGCGGTGATCAACCGGCTGCGCGTGAAGTTGGCGGAAGTCGGCGGAATCAATCTGTTCCTGCAAGCCATTCAGGACATCCGCGTCGGCGGGCGGCTCGGCAAGGCGCAGTTTCAATATGCGTTGCAATCGGCCGATCTGGAGGAGCTTAACTACTGGTCCACGCTGCTGGTCGATAAGCTCCGCCTGTCGGAGCAATTGCGCGACGTGACCAGCGATCAGCAGACCCGCGGCTTGCAAGCCAGCGTCGTCATCGACCGCGACGCCGCCGCGCGTCTGGGGGTGTCGCCGCGGGACATCGACAACACGCTCTACGACGCGTTTGGCCAGCGGCAGGTCTCCACTATTTACAAACGCTACAACCAGCACCACGTAATTCTCGAATTGGACCCGAAGTTTTTGCGCGACCCTTCCTCGCTGCAGAAGATTTATGTCAAGTCGTCCACCGGCCAGCAAATCCCGCTGGCCAGCGTGGCGAAATTCAAACCGGCCAATGCCAATCTCTCGGTCAACCACCAGGGACAATTTCCCGCCGTGACGATTTCGTTCAACCTGGCGCCGAAAGTTTCGCTGGGGCAGGCGACGGAAATCATCCAGAAAGCGGCCGAAGAGTTGAAAATGCCGGCGCGCGTGCAGGGCAGTTTTCAAGGCACGGCCCAGGTGTTCAAGTCTTCCCTGGTCAATCTGCCGCTGTTGATCGCGGCGGCGCTGGTCGCGGTCTATGTGGTTTTGGGGATGCTCTACGAGAGCTTGATTCATCCGCTGACGATTCTTTCCTCACTGCCGTCGGCGGGGGTGGGGGCGCTGCTCGCGCTGATGCTGTGCGGTTACGACCTGTCGCTGGTCTCCTTCATCGGCATCATTCTCCTGATGGGGATCGTGAAGAAGAATGCGATCATGATGATCGACTTTGCCCTGGAGACCGAACGCAGCGAGGGCTTGAGTCCGGAACAAGCCATCTATAAGGCGTGTCTCATCCGTTTCCGGCCGATCATGATGACGACGATGGCCGCGCTGTTCGGCGCGATGCCGCTGGCCGTGGGTTTCGGGACCGGTTCCGAATTGCGCCGGCCATTGGGCATAGCGGTCGTCGGCGGACTCCTGCTCTCGCAACTCCTTACGCTTTACACCACGCCGGTGGTTTATCTGGCTTTCGAGCACCTGCGCCAGAGATTCAAGCTCTGGCGCCATCATGGGACTGGCGAGCTGGCGACCGCGCATTAGTGGCATTGGACTTTCCAGGGCCCGGTTTAGCGGGGCGAAGCGGCCCGCGGAACTGGAAAGCTCCGTGAACCCGAAGGCTCGAAAGCCTGCGCTACTGGCGGCGAAGGCGCTAAAGAGGTAGCGTTGGCGCGTCCTTGCGTTTTCAGCCCGATCCGGCAAGCTCGCGCGGGTGAAGAAGCTCGCGTTCGGGCGCGGGGAACGAATGCGCTACGCGCTCGCCATTGCCGCCGGGCTGTTGCTGGCGGCGGCATTTCCGAAGATCGGCGTGGCGGGCCTGGCCTGGCTGGCCCCGGGTCTGATGCTGGCAACCGCGCTGGGCTTCGACGGTGTGGCGGCGTTCCGCGTGGGCTACCTGGCTGGCCTCGCGCTGCACCTCGCGTCCCTTTACTGGTTGCTCTGCATCCCGGTGAAGGTCGCGCCGGTGTTCGGATGGCTGGCGCTGGCGGCTTACCTGGCACTGTTTCAGGGCGCGTGGGTCTGGCTCTGCTGGAGAATTTATCCGGCGGAAGTTCCGGCGGACGCGGGCGGAATGTTTTCGTTGTTCGACCGTTTCCTCGCCTGCCACTGGCCCCGGCGCCTCGGCTGGGCCGTTGCCTGCGCGGCTTTGTGGGTGGCGCTGGAAATGATCCAGGGACGCTTGCTCACCGGATTTCCCTGGAACTTCGCCGGGGCCTCGCAATATCAGCTTCTCCCGGTGATCCAGATGGCCGCGGTGACCGGGGTCTATGGTGTTTCCTTCAGCGTCGTTTGGTTTTCCGTGTCGCTTTTCTGCGCGTTGCTGGCCTTGACTCGACAGCCGGAGCGGCGGTGGCGCTGGCAGCGGGAACTGATTTTGCCGCTGGTCGTCCTGGCCGCGATCTTCACTCTCGGCTGGCAAAGAGTTACCGAGCCGGCCCCCGGCGGACCGACTCTCGAAATCGCGCTGATCCAACCGAGCATTCCGCAGAAGTGGATCTGGGACTCAGCCGAGAGCAGCCGCCGTTTCGAGCAACTGCTCGAGCTATCCCGCCAGGCGCTGACTAATGGGCCGGATTTGCTCGTCTGGCCCGAAGCAGCGGTGCCTTACATGTTCCGCTGGGACGAGGAAGCCCGCGCCGCGGTCACGAACCTCGCGCGGACGCACCAGGTCTGGCTGGTGCTCGGGAGTGACGACGCGGAGTTGCGCGCGCGCCCGGATGGCGGGCGGGAAACGAACTACTTCAACAGCAGTTTCCTGGTGCGGCCCGACGGCGAACTGGCCGCCAGTTACCGCAAACGCCGGCTCGTGATCTTCGGCGAGTACTATCCGCTGAAAAAGTGGCTCCCGTTCCTGAATGGCTTGGGCGAGTTCACTCCTGGTTCAAAGCCGGTGCCTTTCTACCTGCCCGGACTCAAGGTGAAGACTTCCGTGCTGATCTGTTTTGAAGACATCTTCCCGCACCTGACCCGCGAGTATGTGGAAGACGACACGGATTTCCTGCTCAACCTGACGAACAACGGCTGGTTCGGCGAAAGCGCGGCGCAGTGGCAGCACGCGGCGAGCGCCGTGTTTCGCGCGGTCGAAAATGGCCTGCCGCTGGTGCGCTGCGCCAACAACGGGCTGACCTGCTGGGTCGATGCGCAGGGGCGGTTGAACGACGTTTATTTCGCCGGCTCGCGGGACATCTACCAGGCCGGTTTCAAGATTGTCCGGATCCCGCTGCTCGGCGGGCAAGCGCGGGCACCGACGTTCTATCATCGGCACGGCGATTGGTTCGGCTGGGGCTGCGTGGGCGTTGGCTTGGCGGCGGTGGTTCGGCGGATGCTTTTGCGCTGAGGGGCTTCACCGAATCCGTACCTATTAGCAATGTGGGGTAGGGAGTAATTAAACGGTGAACAGTATATCGCTTGGGTCCCGTCGGCGGGACGCCGACGGATGCGACCGGGACGGTCGCGCTCCCCTTTTCCCTGGCTAGTCCGGCAGCCCGTGTGGCGTGTCGTGCTTCGGAACGCCAGCAGACCGCGCATCACAATGTTGGCTTCGCTGCGGCAGCGGCCTCTCTCGCAGGCAATTTGCATTGTGCTGATTCCGAGCGCAAGTTCGTATTGGAATATGATGTGGCGGGCCGGCTCGTTCGGCACACCGAATATGACGGTAGTTTGGGAAACTACGTGGTTAGAAATGATCTAAAATTCCTCGCCAACGGGTGGCAATGCGTTGCCGAACTGAACGCGACGAACTATAACGTGGTCCGCAGCTATCGGCATCTGAGATGACGATCGAGACACAAAATAGAAAGAGGTGGCTCCGTACAGTCGTGGCAATTGTGCTCGTCACGATCGCCCTCGTAGGTGGCTTCGCGACTTGGAGGCGGGTAGTCAAGGAGGAGCGCATCGGCAGACGGCACTTGGTAGAGAACTGGAACCAAATGAGGCTGGTCAGAATTGTCTTGGAAGCGTTCGCAGGCGAGGACTATCCAGCATTTTGCAGGCTTCCGACCAACACTATTATTCGAACATCACCGGAATTTGTGGCGGCTTTGCCGCCAATGGCAAAAGAAGCCTGCACTAACGCCTTCGACTATCGCCCATGGACCCACGTGGAGACCGACGGCATAGTCGATTACTGGGGGAATTGGTTTAACCTGTTCATCACTGTCACCAATGACTTTCGATACCCGGAGACCAATTTTTGGGTTTTGAGGTGGAGCAACGGGCCGAATGGGAAGAATGCGTTCAACCTCGGGTATGCCAAAGGTGATGATGTGGCAATGGAGCCATTCAGCATTACGGTCGATCCCTCGCCTGTGCGTCAAGACCCCGCGTGGCACCCTCCGCTCCGGTGACTCCGCCGCGGCTTCACCTGCCAACGCAACCTGCGGAGACGACAATCAGATCCAAACGGACGACGCCTAGCACCGGATCAATTGGAGCTATCACCGGCGCTCGCGGCGCAGGGTTAGCGCGAGGTCGGAGGAATAAGCGGGGGATTGGAGGGTTACGGGGCCGCCGGGATGCTTTAATCTCGCTAACTTCTCGGTCCGGCCGGTCAAGGGGTGCAGCCATTCGACGTGGTAAGTTCCGGCGGGGATGTCCAGTTCGAGATTGGCTTGCGTGCCGCCAACAATGTAAATCGCGTATTGCTTTCCTGGCTCGACCAGCGCCCGCGCGCGCGCGTGGTCGGGCAAGCCGCCTTTGATGACCGAGTTGTCGGGTTTCATTCGGATGAAATCAAGGCTCTGGATGAACTGCTTTAATATTTTCATCTGCCGGCGAAAGTCCGGGTTGCCGCCGCCGGGCTGGGTCTGAGGATAGACGAAGTCGCCCTGTTCGTGGCCGGCGACGAATGAGTAATCGAGATGGTTGAACAGCCCGCCGCCGGCGAGAATGAATTCCCAGGCTTCCATGCGGTAAGGCGCGTCGTTGGTCCCTTTGAAGCCGGTCTCGTTATCGCCGATGACTTTGTTCAGCCCGTAATTCATCGCCACGGTGTCCGGCGGCGTGGCGTAGTGGAAGTTGAAGATGGAGACGGCGGGATGGGGCATTTCGACCTTCGCGGCGCCGTTGGCGATGTTTTGTGAAATCAAGTGTCGGCGTGGCAGGGATTGCTCCGTCGCCACGATGACGCCGGCAACGTGGCGCTGCCATTCGATGGTGACGCCGCCGAAGTAAGGTTCGTTGCAAATCTCGTAGTAAAGGTTGGGGAAGCCATTCAACTCGGTGACGATCTTGCGCACCATCGCTTCTTGCACGGCGAGCAAGCCGTCGTGCTGGTCTAGGGTATAGACGTTGGTGCGCGCCACGGCGCCGAGGTTGTTGACGTTGTTGGCGGCATTTTGCGGGCTGAGTTTCCATTGTGACTCGTCGTAGAAGGGACAGAACAGATTCAGCTCGACGACGATGCCGCGCCTGGCGGCCTGGCGAAGGAAGTCCTTGAGACGCTTGAAATAGGCGTCGTCCCATTTCGTGAGATCGAATTTGGCGCCGCCATTGGCGTAGCCCGGGGTGGCGCCGCGGGCCCAGGGGCAGGCAAATCGGCCGGCCGCGGGCGCCAGGGTGTTGCGGGCGATGTGGAAGGCGCCGTCCGGCTCGGCGTAGGCGCCGGTGAAGGTGCGGGTGAGGTTAAGGCCATCGGCTTTGAGCGTGTCGAGATACTTGACGTAATCGAAATCGAGATTGAGCACCGCGCCGTAATGTTCGCCGGAAGAGATCAGGACCGCCGGCCGGTCGTGGAAGAGGAAGTAATGCGGATTTTCCGGGTGGAGCGAGAGCGGTGCTTCGGTTGCGGCCCGCGCGGTCACGAGGGCGGAGAGCAAGAGAAGGAGCGGGCAGTTTCGTTGGATCATGCGAGCGGTCTTTCCGTTCGGGGCCGGCATCGGGCGCGCTGGAGTTTATCTGTTTGACGGCGGCGGCGCGGATGACGTGATATTCCACCGCCGCCGTGACTGGGAAAAGTGAATCAGGCCCAGCCACAGTAAAGCACAAAAGAACGGCCGGGGTTGAAAGGCAGATGGAAGATTACGGCGTTTTGATCGGGACCGCGCTGCTGTTGATCGTGAGCGCCGCGGCATTGTTGCTCGGGCGCAAGGCCAACGCGCAGGTGAAACAATTCCGCGAGGAACAGCACGAGCGGTTTCGCGGCCGGGCCAACCATGAATGAACCGGCCAGGCCCGCGGCTTCGACCGACCAGGAGGTCCTGCACCAATTCGGTTACGCGCAGCAATTGTTGCGCGATATGGGCGGCTTCTCCAATTTCGCGATTTCCTTTTCCATCATCTCGATTTTGACGGGCGCCGTCACCCTTTATGGAGTGGGGCTGAATGCGGGCGGGCCGGTGGTGATGGGCATCGGCTGGCCGCTGGTCACGCTTTTCGTGCTGTTCGTCGCGGCGGCGATGGCGGAATTGGCGTCGGCCATACCGACCTCGGGCGCTCTCTATCATTGGGCGTCGCTGTTGGGCGGGCCGGCCTGGGGCTGGCTCACGGCGTGGCTGAATCTGCTGGGCTTGATCGCCGCGATCGCGGGCATCGACTACGGTTGCGCGCAGTTTATGGCGCCATTGCTGGGATTGCCTGACACGCCGCTCAGCTACCTGATCGTGTTCGGCGTTGTGTTGCTGACGCACGCCGCGCTGAACCACGCCGGCATCCGGGCCGTCGCGCGCCTGAACGATTTCAGCGCGCTGTATCACATCGCGGGCGTGGCGGTGGTCGTGCTGGCGCTGGTGTTTTTCGCGCCCAAACAGCCGGCCGCCTTTTTGTTCACCAAAACTTTCAGCGCCAGCAAGGAAGTGCCGTACTGGTTCGCTTTCCTGGGCGGACTGCTGCAGGCGCAGTGGACTTATACCGGGTTCGACGCCTCGGCCCACACGATTGAAGAGACGCGCAACGCCCGGGTGAGCGCGCCGTGGGGCATCTATCTTTCCGTGGCGATTTCCGGACTGTTCGGCTATCTGATGCTGGCGTTTGTGACGCTGGCGATCAAGGACCTCAACGCGACGGCGGCCGCGAACAATCCGTTCATCTATATTTTCGAGCAGGCGCTGGGAACGAGGTTCGGGCGGGTGGTGTTATGGGTGGTGACGCTGGCGATGTGGTTCTGCGGCCTGTCGTGCGTGACGTCCACCTCGCGCATGATTTTCGCCTTTTCGCGCGATGATGGGATGCCGCTCTCGCGGCTGTGGGCCAGGGTCAGCCGCCGCTTCCGCACGCCCGCTGCCGCGGTCTGGCTGGCCGCGGGGCTATCGTTTCTGCTGCCGTGCCTGATTATTCTGATCGTGGCGGCGCGTTCGAAACAGCTGGATTTCTCCAAACTCTATCCGGCGGTTACGGGCATTAGCACGATTGGGCTTTATTTGTCGTACGGGATTCCGCTATGGCTCAAGCTGCGCGCCGTGCGCCAGGGCTTATGGAACGGCCGCGCCAATGGGCCGTGGAGCCTGGGCCGATGGAGCGTGCCGGTCAACGTTGTGGCGCTGCTCTGGATCGGTTTCATCACCGTGCTGTTCGTGCTGCCGCCCAACGAGCTTACCGGCTACATCTTCGGCGGGACGTTCGCGCTGTTGCTGGTGTTTTACGTCGCGCGGGTGCGAGGACGATTCCGCGGTCCGGTCCCGCAAGCCACTTCGCCGGCCGAATTGCGCAAGCTCGAAGCCGAGTTTGAGAAGTGAGAGAGCGCGCGCGCAAACAGGGCCGACTGGAGAAGTAGTAGCCGCGGGCGACGAGGCGGATTTTGAGATTGGACACATTCCCGCCTGCAGATCGGCGGGCAGGCCGCCTCGTTACCTGGCGCGGTGTTCGCAGCGATTCCTGAATCCACTCTGAGCGCCGCCCTCACTCCGGCCAACCAAAACGACCCGACGAATTCTGCAAGCTCAATCTCGGCGTTGAATCGCGGAGCGTACGGTGCCAGTGCGAGCGACGCCCCCCCTACACCTCGATCACCTTGTTCTCCAGCCGCCCGATGCCGCTGATGTCGATTTGAATCCTGTCGCCGGGTTGCAAGGTGAAATCGTCCGGTGGGACAATGCCCGTTCCGGTCAACAGCACCGCGCCGTGCGGGAACGTTTGGCTGCGAAATAGATAGCTCGCCAGTTCGGCAAAGCCGCGTTTGATTTGCGCCACCGACGTTTCGCCCTGAAACGCCGTTTCCCGGCCCCGTAGAATTCGCAGGCCGATTTTCCAGGCGCACACTTCGGCTTCGCTCACTCCCACCGCGACGCACGGACCCAGGGCGCAGGAGCGGTTGTAAATCTTGGCCTGCGGCAGATACAACAGATTTTCCCCTTCGATGTCTCGCGAACTCATGTCGTTGCCGATCGTGTAGCCGGCGACGTGGCCGCGCGAATTGATGACCAAAGCCAGTTCCGGCTCCGGCACGTTCCAGCGCGCGTCCTGGCGGATGCCAACGGCGTCGCCGGGCGCGACCACTTTATCGGGAAGTGATTTGAAAAAAAGCTCCGGGCGCGGCGCCTCATAGACCTGGTCGTACGCCGTCGCGCTGAAGTTCGATTCCTCCATGCGGGCCTTTTTGCTCCGCAGATAAGTCACGCCCGCGGCCCAGACCTCTTGCTGCTCGACGGGCGCCAGCAGGCGCACCTCGCCCAGGTTGAAGCGCGGCAGATTTTGGCCGGCCAGGGCCGTGAGTTGCAACATTAAGCCGTCGAACTCCAGCAGCGAGGAGAGCCGGTCAATCCCCTCGGCGGACAAATCCAGCACGCTCGAGTCCGCCAGCAGCAGCCCCACGCGCGCGCGTCCCTGGGCATTTTCGAAACGGCAGATTTTCATTCCGGGTGAGGGTCAGCGTCCGTGCGCCGCCGCGGGGCCGTCCGCAATGAACCCTCGGCCACCGCGCTTCAGGCAGAGTAATCCAAGTACACGGTCTTGATTTTTGAATAAAACTCGATTGCGCCCGCCCCTTGTTCCTTGAAGGAGTCGGTGCTCGATTTTTTCACCCCGCCAAACGGCGCTTGCAGCGCGAGGCCGGTGGAAACCTGGTTGATCTTCACCACCCCGGCTTCGATCCGTTCGGCGTAAAGCATCGCCTGCTTCAAATCGCGAGTGACGATGGACGCCGACAAACCGACATCGACCCCGTTGGCCACGGCGAGGGCTTCGTCGAAATTGTCCACCGCCATGACCGCCACGACCGGGCCGAAAACCTCCTCCCGGGCGATGCGCATGGCGGGCGTGACGTTCGCCAGCACCGTGGGCTGCATGAAGAAACCGTGGGCCAGGCCGCCTTCGGTCAGGCGCTGGCCGCCCCACGCCAGTTTGGCGCCTTCAGCTTGCGCGATTTTGATGTGTTCGAAATTGCCATCGAGTTCCTGCCGATTGACGGCCGGCCCCATCTCCACGCCGGGAGTCAGTCCGTTGCCGACTTTCAGGCAGCGCGCCTTGGCCACGAGTTTCTCCAGGAAAGGCTCCAGCGCCGGGCGTTCGACAATTACCCGGCTCGTCGCGGTGCAGGCCTGGCCGGTCAGCCCGAAGCCGGCGCGCGTCACCAGCGACGCCGCCAGGTCCAGGTCCGCATCGGCGAGCACGATCGTCGGATTTTTTCCGCCCATTTCCATTTGCCCTCGGGCCATTCGCCCGGCGAGTTGCTCGTAAATCTGCCGGCCGACGGCGTAGGAGCCGGTGAACGACAGCGCGACCACCGCGGGGTTGGCGGCGAGTTCTCCCCCCACCGGCCGGCCCTCGCCAACGACCACGTTCAACACCCCCGGGGGCAGACCCGCTTCGTGCAAGGCCTTCGCCAGCTCCAGCGTCGGCGCGGGCGCCGGCGAGGCCGGCTTGATGACGACGGCGTTTCCGCAAACCAGGGCGGGGGCCATTTTCCACGCCGGGATCGCGATGGGAAAATTCCAGGGGGTGATCAAGCCGACGACGCCGAGCGATTGGCGCACGGTGAAAAGCAAATTGCCCGGCAGATCGTGGGGCAGGGTCTGCCCGCCCAGGGTGTAGCTCAGGCCGCTGAAAAACCGGAAAATGTCGATCGCGCGCTGCACTTCCCCGGCGCTCTCTGCCAGCGTCTTGCCTTCTTCGCGCGTGAGCAATTCCGCCAACTCAGCCTTGCGCGTTTCGAGGATTTGCGAGGCCTTGCCGAGGATGCGTCCGCGCGCCACCGGCGTCATGGCCGCCCAGGCCGGCCAGGCCTTTTGCGCGGCCTGCACGGCTTCTCCGGCCTCCGTCTTGCCGCTCCGCGGGTATTGCGCCACGAACTCGCGGGTGTCCGCCGGGTTGAAGTTCTGGTAGTTCTGACCAGTCCTGGCCGCCACCCATTCGCCGCCGATGAAATTTGAATAGCTACGCATGACCGATGAGTTAAATACCATTGCGCCCCCAGGAAATGAATCAATTTGTTTTTGGCCCAGCCACCAATGCAACCTTCGGGTTTCAGCCAGCCGGCTTCGATTTTGCCAGCCACGCTCGCGCCCGGCTTCCAAGTGCCGCGCGCTCCGGTCCGGTAAGGCCGTTGGGATCGAACCGATAGCGGTAATGCAAGGCCAGGACCGGTGCCAGTGTTTCTTCGGAATCGACCAGCGCTGGATTGCTTCTCACCCGGCGAAACCAACTGGCCAAAGTTTCATCCGGATCGCGGCCCAGACCCAACTTTTTCAGCCGTCCCTCGATGAGATAAAGTTCGGAGTCCTGCCCCGGCCACGAGCGCCGGGCGGTGGCCCGTCGCTTTCCAACCCACAACCCCGTTCCAACTCTTTTGCGGACCACGCTCCAGATGAGAAAGCTCACCAACAGCCCCAGGAGCGCGACAAGGTATTTGGTGGACGTTCCGCTCTTGCCGGACCAGCGCCAGCGGGACATTTTGTAGCTGAGGTTGGACCACCAATCCGCGATCGGCTCAAGGAAAGAAGCGTTGGCGCCTTCCACGTCGTACCACGACGCCGGGGTCGTGTCAAAATCGCGCCAGTGGTCCCCCAGCCAGACCAGCGCCCAGGCGTGCCCGTGCCGTTCGCGCACCAGATAGCTCTTGCCCGAAGGGGAGGTTTCGTGGACGGCGAAGCCCGTGGCATACCGCGCCGGGATGCCGGCCTTGCGGAGCAGCAGCACCGTGGCGGTGGCAAAATATTCGCAGTGCCCGGCCCGCTCTTTCAACAGGAAGTTGCTCAAAAGCGTTTCGCCCTCGCCAACTTTGTACGGACCGGCCTTCGAAAAGCGGGCGTAGCGAAAACGGTTTTCAAAAAAGTCCGCCAGGCTTTTCATGGCCGCGCGGGGCACCTGCGAAGCCAGCCCGAGTTCGTCGGCGATTTGGGTCAGCGCGGGCAGCTCGTTTCCGGGAATCTCCAGGTCGTTCTTGTCCGGCGGCCCATCATGGCTGCTGTCGGGCGCGTAATGGATTTGGTAGCTGGCCATTTCCGGCCCCTCGGAGACGCGCACCGCGCCGAGCCGGTTCTGCGACAGTTCCAACGCGGGCAAATCGGTGACTCGCACCGTGCCCAGCGGCAACGCCAGCAACGCGCGCCCGTTCGGCATGAATGTGGAGATGCTGGCGTGCGCGCGGCCGATTCGTTTCGGCGCCAAATGCCAGCAGCCGTCGGCGTACTCGCGGACGCGGCTGAAGTTCCGGCGGGTGGCGTACCAGGTCCCTTGTCCAAAGCGGGTAAAACTGGTTTGGCGCAGCAGCGGCGGCGGTGAAGCCCCTTGCGGCTCGACGCGCATGATGATTTTCCCGGAGAGCTTCAAGGCACCGATGCGGCCCATCGCCGTGTAACCTTCCTGTTCCTCCAGTTCCCGCGGAAAGAAGCCGAAGATCCATTTCACCGATTGGCTTTCCACGTTGTTTTCAAAATCCTGCATCCAATTATGGGTGAAGTAGCCCGCGACCGCGATCGCCAGAAACAAGACGGCGCCCACCCACGCCGGCAGCCGCCGCGGACGCTCCACCGCGAGCGCAAAGCCGGCCAGGACACACACGCCGGCATAGAACCGAATGTCCCGCGCGTTCGCCGCGCTTGCCGCCAGCAAGCAAAGCGCGAAGTAGGGATAGGCGACGTTGATGCCCGAACCGGCCGGGTCCGGCTGGCCCTTGCGCCGCAGCAGCCAGAAAAACGTGCTGCGACCGATCGTGGGCGAGGCGCTAAACGCTTGCGCGGCCACTAATGGAAAAAAAACAATCGGCAGCCACTGCAACGTGTTGAGCACGGCGTTGGTGATGCTGTCCGTGTTGTAGTTGTAGATCCCCGCGCCCAAAAACAGCAGCGCGGTCGCGTCCCAAATGCGATTGAATTCCGTCGCCGAAAATTCCCAGCGCCAGCGCAGCCTCCGCGCGCCTTCCAACCCCAGCGCCATGATCGCGGCCCAAGCCAGCAGCCCGGTCTGCCAGCCCCAAAAGAGCAGCGCGGCGCCGACGAGGAAGGGAGGCGTTCTCATAAGCGGGCCAAAGCCTCTTTCACTTTCCCGACCACCAGCCGGTGAAACCGTTCCGGGTGCCCTGCCAACGGTCCCAAATCCGCTGCTGCTCCCGGAGCTTCACCGGCAGGCGTGACCACCAACACGAGCACCGGGATGTCCAGCATCTGGAGTTCCTTCACCAATCGTTGCCGGACCTCATCCCAGGCGAGAAACACACAAATGCAACTGCTGACCGCCGCGCTGTGCTCCATCACCAGCCGCTCCAATTCGGCGAACGGCTTGTCGCGGCAGACCGAAACCGCGGCCAGCGTGGCGAGGATGTTTTCCGGATGCGCCAGCCCGCGCCCGGCCGTGAAGCAGACCGCTTGCGGCCCGACGAACATGAGGTCCAGCAACGAATCTTCTTCGGGAATCGTGCAGGCGAACGAGGCGGCGACCGACACCGCTTCCTCAAAAACGTCGCTCTCGCCGACGGCGCTGAACGTGTCGAGAACCAGCGCGTACCGCGCGAAAAATTCGTCCTGAAACTCCTTGATGATCGGTTTGCCGGCTTTCGCCCAGCTTTTCCAGTGGATGTGGCGCAACGGATCGCCGGGGCGGTAATCGCGCAACGATACAAATTCCTCCGACTGGCCCACCGCCAAGGCGAGGGCGACGCCGCCGGGCTGGTATTTCATCGTGCCGGGCAGCCGCAGCGGCGCGATCGGGTAGCGGCGGGGCAGGACCAACAGCGCCTGCGGGCATTTGATTTTGCGCCAACTGCGAAAAAGTCCGAACGGGTCGGGCCAGGCCACGGTCATGCCGGTCAGGCGCAGCGTGCCGCGTCGGCGCGGCATCAGTTCGTGCCGCGCCTCCACCTCTCCGCCGGCTGGAATGGCGGGCAGAGCGAGCGGTGGAATATCCGCGCCGGTGTTTTTCGCCAGCAGCCAGCCCCACCGATAAAAACCGCAAGCGCGATCGAACCAGTTCCGATTCTCTTCACCCGGTTCGGGCGTCTCGGCAAATTGTCGCAGGCCGGGCCGCGGGTCGGCGAGGTTTTCCAACAGCGTCAGGCCGTGCTGGGCGCGCCCAGTTTCGTTTTGAATGACGACACGATAGTAGAGCGGCACGCCGACCGTCCCGTAGCGAGGAACAAATCGGCCCCCCGTGAAGCGCGCGCGCGCGACCAGGCCCCAAGTGACCGAAACGATCAGGAGGAACAACACCAACACCAGCGCCTGATAAGCCATCGTGAATTTGGTGTCGAGGCCGAGCACCCCGGCGAACACCAGCGACCACAATGCCAGGAAACCCGCGCGCGTGAAGCGCCGGTGCAGCCAGTAATTCACCGCGGTCAGCAGGCGGTAGATTCGGAAAAAATAACGCTTCACATCGGCAAAGCGAGCAGAGCGGGGTTTGGAAAGCGCGCGAGTTGAAGGATGGATTCCCCCACCCCTTCACAACTCCCTCACCCGATTTTACTACGTTGGCACGGGCACCTTTTTCAAAATCTCCTCCACGACGCTTTTGGCGCTCAGGCCGGAGAATTTCGCCTGCGGCTCCAGGAGCAGGCGGTGCGCGATCACGGCGGTCGCGATTTCCTGGACGTGATCCGGCGCGACGAATGGCTGGCCGTCAAACAGCGCCAGCGCCTGGGTTACTTTCATCAAGGCCAGTGAGGCCCGCGGGCTGGCGCCGAGCTGAATGCCGGGCGCCGTTCGCGTCGCGCCCACCAGATCGACGATATATCGCTTCAATTCCTCGCTGATCCGCACCTCCGCTGCCGCTTGCTTCAGCATCAAGACCTCCGCCGTTGTCGCGACCGGCGCGAGATCATCGACCGGATGACGCCTGGCGTGCGCCGAAAGAATCGCCACCTCCTCCTCCGGCTTCACGTAACCCAACTGGGATTGCAGGGCGAAGCGGTCCATTTGCGCCTCCGGCAGCGGGTAGGTGCCGCGAAACTCCACCGGGTTCTGGGTCGCGACGACGAAAAACAGATCGGCCAACTGGCGGCGTTCGCCTTCCACGCTCACCTGGCTTTCGCCCATCGCCTCCAGCAGCGCGGACTGCGTCCGCGGCGAGGCGCGGTTAATTTCGTCGGCGAGCAGGATGTTGGTGAAGACCGGACCTTCATGAAAATGAAACGTCCGGTCCCGCTGATCGAACACGGAAACGCCAAGGATATCCGAAGGCAGCAAATCGGGCGTGAATTGGATGCGCTTGAACCGCGCGTCGATCGAACGGGCCAGCGCCTTGGCCAGCGTCGTCTTGCCGGTGCCGGGGTAATCCTCGAGCAAGACGTGGCCGCCGGCGGCGCACGCAGCCATCAATTTGCGCACAGAGGCGGTCTGGCCTTGCATGACCCGTTCGATGTTGCTGGCGATCTTTCGGAAGACCTCGCTGCCTTGCTCGATGCGCGTCTGGGTCATTGCTTGCCTTAACATGGCCGAAAACAGGCGGTCGCTCAACGGGAAAGAAGGCTCAAAATAAAGTTCCAATGGTCAGCAACGGGTTGCGCCCCAGACGCGGGAGAACGAATGGTGACCGCGGCGGAACCTTCAGGAACCGAGCGAGCGTTCTCCCTCTCCCCGCGGGAGGACCGGGGTGAGGGCGGTCCCTCCTCCTTCCCCCGAGGCCACTCGCTTTGGCACGATGCTCCGTGATTCACCTGATCGGCATCTATTCGACTCGGCTGGCTCCGTCCCCCTGTTGAAAGCCAGCTTCTCGATTCAGATCCTCCCCCACCAGTAGGGCGAGGCTGCCGCCGAGCCGTGACTTTTCTTGGGGCTGCGCTCCGCCCGGTGCCGCGCGTTATCGCCGACTCTGCCAGTTTTGCAAACTATGCCGCGGATTCAGACGCTCGAAACCTCACGGGTTTGATGCGCCCCCGTTTCGCCGGGATGGCTTGGTTACGAACGGACGTGCCACGTAAGCCACCGGGCTTTGCAGATTTTCATCCCACATATCGAACAGCGCCAGGCTTCCGTAAATGCGGCTGCGTAACTGGTTATTGACAAATGGCTTTTCCAAGCCCAATTTTCACCAAAGCAAAAGGATTTAAGCGTGAAAATTCAACCCAACTACTGGTGGGTCGCGGTAGCACGTCTTGTGAAACTTCCGTGTGCTGCCTGGCTGGGTTTAGTTTTATTCACGCTGTTACAAACGGCCTCCGGCCAGGGTTTCGTAAATCTGAACTTCGAGCAGGCTGGATTTTATGTGCCTCCGACGCCAGTCGGCGGGTGGGGTGACTTTATCGACCCAGCGCTCGCATTCCACGGATGGACCGTTGGCGCCAACCCCACCGGGAATACGGTGACATTCTACAACGATCTGAGCCTAGGCTCACCGGCGGTGGGTTTAATGGGGCCAAACTTTCCCAACGCTCCGGGTTACAGCCCGCTTCAAGGATCGTACTCCGTCTTGCTGCAATACTTCGGCTATGCGGGTGGACCTCCGACCTTGAGTCAAACCGGCTTTGTCCCCGCCAATGCCGAGTCCATCAATTTCCTGGTTTCTGCCGGCACCGGCGCTGGGGCCGCACGCGTCACCCTTGATGGAGTGGACATTTCACTTGTTCCAATCGCAGGCGGGCGGCTCGCAGGTGATGTGTCGTCGTTTGCTGGTCGCACGGCGCAGCTCACGTTCTCCACTCCAAGCAATGGGGGTTGGTTGTATTTTGATGACATCCGTTTTTCCTCATTACCTGTTCCGGAGCCGATCAGCCTTCGTCTGCTGGCCGTTGGCGCATTGTTCATTGGCTGCATCGCCGTTTACAGATCAGGCCCAAACCTGAAGAGGCGGCCTACGCGCCCGCGAGGCTGCGTAAATGGCTGTTCGTAGCCTACCGCGCGGCAGCCAAGTGTCACCGGCCAATCCAGCAGTTGAATCTTCGGACGATGCGCCTCGCCGTGCCGCCGGTTTTAGCCACTTACTTGGAGGAACGCTCTATCTTGTATTCCACGGTTGGTGTGACGCTGCCGTCGGCCGCCACTTCAATTGGCAGAGTCAGACGCGCGGATTTGAAAAAGCAAAGCCCTTCGTTCGCTTTGGAGCAGTAGTAAAGATCGGCATCCAAGGTGAGCGTCGTCTGGCCGGGGGCAGCTTGGATCGGCAGAGAAACTTTCAGGCCCTTCCACGCGGTCTCGAATTTGCCCAGTTCCAGGATTTGCGCGTTGGCTGAACTCGCGCTCAGTTTGGAAGGGCCGGCCAGATTCAATTTGGTTCCCGCGGGCAATACGATCCCGAGTTGCAGACTTTTTGCCCGGGGCGAAATCCGCGCCGGGTCCAAAAGGATTTCCTCGCCCGCGAACGCCGAGGCCGTCTTCCGGCTCAATTTCTCCAGGCCGCGGAAGGCTACCGTCGAGACTCGGCCGGTTTTCAAGTCGCAGGAGCGGATGAGGTGATTGTTCGAATCGGTGATATACATCGTGTCGTTCACAAAGCAAAGGCCGTTCGGCTCGTTCAGCCTGGCAGCGGTTCGTTCGCCGTCAGTCATGCCGGGCTGGCCGGTGCCGATGAAAGTCGTAAGCTCCTTCGTTCGCGGATCCAGCCGGCGGATCTTGTGATTGTAGGTGTCGGCCACGTACACGAAACCGTCGTGCCACGCGACGCCGATGCAATGCTGCAACCGCGCCTCGGGATACTCTCCGTCCACGTCGCCGAACTTGAACAAACCCTCGCCAATGAGCGTTAGCACCTGGCCGCCCGCCTGCAGGTCGATGGTCCGCACCGCGCTGGCCTCGCTGTCGGCGAAATAAAGACGCTGTCCGTCGGTGGTGATCCCGCTCGGTTGCGCCAGCGCGGCTTCGAGCAGCGGACCGTCGGTGATATCTTCGCGGCCGCTGCCGGCATAGATTTTCGCTTGAAGCGTCTTTAGGTCCAGCGACCAGAGTTGGTGCGTGCCGGCCATGGCAATATAAAGCATGCCGCCGACTAAGCTCAGGTCCCATGGGCTGTTTAAATCGACGTTTCTGCCGGCTCCCTCCAGGTTCGGCCGGCGGGCCTGGCGGCCGGTCCCAGCCAATGTCTCGACCGACTTCCGGTTGAGATCGACTTTGCGAACCGCATGGTTCTCCGTGTCCGCCACGTAGAGGAGATTTTTCTGCGGGTCGAGGCAGAGACCCTGCGGACGGTAAAAGCGCGCCGAAGCGAGGTCACCATCCCGCAGACCGATCTCGCCCTCGCCAATGCAATCCAGGATTTCGCCGTCCAGCGAGGCGATGATGAGGCGGTTGTGATTCGAATCGCTGAAAAAAATCCGTCGCGATCTCTCGTCAGCCGCAATTTTGCCCGGGTAGGCGAAAAGCGAACGGGGACTCTTCGCTCGCTCCAGTTTGCGGGAAAAGGGCGCGCGGTCGATCTCGTGCTTGGCGTCGAAATGCGCGATTGTTTCACCGATGATCCGGTCGAACGGTTCATAAATCCCTTCGCCGGACAAATAGCCGATCACGCGGCCGTTCGGATTGATCAACACGAGCGTCGGCCATGAGTGGACGTCGAAGGCGCGCCAGACAACAAAGTCCTTGTCATTGACGACCGGATGCTCGATTTCGTAGCGCAGGATCGCCTGGCGGATGTTGTTGGTCTGTTTTTCATTGTCGAATTTGGCCGAGTGCACGCCGATGACGACGAGTTCGCGGGAATACTTCGCCTCGAGTTTTTTCAGGTCTGGAATGACGTGCATGCAATTGATGCAGCAATAGGTCCAGAAATCGAGCAGGACGATTTTCCCTTTAAGACTCTTCAGCGTGATCGGTTTGTCCGTATTCAACCACTCGATGTCGGCGGGGAATTCGGGCGCGAGTTTGGAGCCTTCGTAGGGGATGCCCGCGGTCGCCGCGTGCGAAACCAGCGCGACTAAGGCGAGGAGTAATGCCAGCCGAGGGGACCAGTGCGGGTGTTTCATGCAAAAATCCTGCCGAACCATCAAGACTTCGGGAAGCGCGATGCGACGTTGGTGGAATTTTCGCGGTACGGTTTACCGGCCTGATACAGTTGCAATCGCGCGCGCACTTCGGCCGCCAGGTCCTTTTGCTCGATCGCGTTGAGCAAATCAAGGGCCTGCTGCGCTGTCCTCGCCGCGTCCTCGAACCGTCCGGCTTCGGCATAAGACATCGCCAGGGTGTCGAGCACGACCGGATGCTGATCGCCGGTTAAATTGTTCGCACGCTGGGCCAGGCGCACCGCCTCCGCGCCATTCCGCAGGGTGGCTATTCCATTCGCGGCGAGCAGTCGGGCCAATTGCATAAGGCTCTTGGCGTGGTCCGGATCGAGACGCAATGCGGCGCGAAGATGTTCGGCGGCTTGCTCCGGTTTGTCCTGGGCGAGGAGGGCTTTTGCGATCGCGAAATGCGGCTCCGGGTCCGCGGGCCTCAGGCGGATCGCCTCCGCGAAGTGGGCCGCCGCCTCGTCGAACTTTCCCTGCCCAACCAGTGTCAGCCCAAAATTGAGGTGCACGAGGGCCACGCCCGGGCGGAGTTGCAGGGCACGCTGGTAATGCGCGATGGCCTCGTCGGCGCGGCCCATCGCGGCGAGCAGGTTACCGAGGTTGTTGTGCACCTGGGGCTGGCTCGGTCGGATGCTTAACGCCTTCTGATAGTGGAGTAATGCTTCTTCCTGGCGGCCTTCTTTCTCCAAGGCCACGCCGAGATTGATGTGGGCCGGCGCGTTGTTCGTGGTGACCGCGACCGCGTGAGTGAAAAGCATGATGCTGTTTTGCCAGTAGCCAAGTTGTGTCCAGGTCACGGCGCCACATGCCAACAGCACGGCTCCTGCGAGCACGCTAAGCACCGCCTGACGGCGTGGCCAGGCAGCGGTCAAATCCGCCGCGCTCCAGACCACCAGCACGAACAATCCAATGAGCGGCAGATAGGCGAAGCGATCCGCCATTGCCTGGAGACCCGCCTGGACCAGGCCGATGTAAGGCACCAATACGCCAAGAAACCAAAGCCAGCCTACTGCCGCATAGGGAGCGCGCCGCATTTTCCAGAGTACTAAAAGCGTCACGCCGAGCAGCAGTGCCGCGCTGCCAGCCACCTGGCCTTCCGGCCACGCGCCCGGATGCGGATAGAACACGCACAAGTCCTCCGGCCAAATCGCCTTGCCGAGGTAGCGCACGTAGGAAACCAGTGCGTTTCCAACGCGATGGTAGAACAGCATCGCCTCCGATGCAGACGTGCTGCCCAATTCCCGGTGCGCCACGACCGTGATATAGCTCGAAACGGCGCCCAACAGGAACAAGGGGATTTTTTCGAGGATCAATTTCGCACTGGTCGCAGGTGGAAACCGCGGCGAGGATTTCATGTCTTCCGCGAAACCCTGCGCCGCCCACAATCGTGCCCAGGGCCAACGCCGCAACGGCCAGAAATCCAGCAGCAGCAATGCGCACGGCAGGACGACGAGGATCGGCTTGCACATCAATCCCAGCGCGTAACCCAGCAGCACCAGCAGATAACGGCCCACTCCGGGCCGTCGCGCGTAGTGTACGTAAGCGCCCATCGCGACGATCCAGAAGAAACCGCTCAGCAGGTTCTTCCGCTCCGCGATCCACGCAACACTGTCCACTTGCAACGGATGCCAGGCAAACAACGCCGCCACCATCGCGCTGCGCCAGAACGCGCCGGTCATTTGCTGGAGCACCAGGAAGAGCAAGGCGGCATTGAGCGCGTGGAGTAATACGCTGACGAGGTGATGCGCGCCGGCGTTCATGCCGAACAACTGGCAATCCAGCATGTGCGACATCCACGTGAGCGGATGCCAATAGGTCGATTCCCCGTGCAGGTTGCCGAACGCCCAAGCCAGTCCCTCCTGCGTGAAGCCGTTTTTTACGTGCCGGTTCTCCGTCACGTAATCGGGATCGTCATACTCGATGAACTCGTGGGAACACACTTGGGCGAAGAGCACCAGCGTCACCAACACCAGCCCCCAGCAAACTAAGCGAGTTCGAACCATTCGCAATAATCTGTATGATTTTCCGTTGGTCGGGCAAGATGGAAGCCCGCGCTGCGGGACTGGAAATGCGTGCTTAGAAGCCGAAGGCGTAGAGGCTCGTCGCGGTGCGCAAGTAAATCTGCCCGTCCACGATGGCCGGCGTGGCCAGAATGGTTTCAGCCAGGTTGTTCCGCGCCAGAACGTTTAGCGTGTCCTCCGCGGCGTCGAACACCACTACCACGCCTTGTTCCGAAGCGATGTACGCTTTGCCATCGGCGGCGACCGCCGACGCATAATAGTCGCCCAACGCGCCCAGCCGTTCGTCCTGATACAGCGCCCTGCCGCTCTTCACGTCGTAACAGGAGACGAGGCCGCCGTTCTTGATCGTAAAGAGCCGGCCTTGATAGCAAAGCGGCGAAGAAACATACGGCAGGCTGCGCGTTTGTTTCCAGGCCAGGTGTGTGCGCGTGATGTCGCCGCGCCCGCCGGGACGGATGGCCAGCAGCGCGTTGCCGGCCTTGGCGAACATCGCCGCCATCTCGGTCCATTCTTCTCTCGTGGCCACGCCGTCCTTGTTTAGATCGATCTGGGTGAACCGTTCACGAACCGGCCCGGGCGGCAGTTCGTCCTGGGTGAGTTTGCCATCCTTGTTTTTGTCGTAGTCCGCCAGCGCTTCGTCGAACGGAGGCATGCGCAGCCGGTCGCCTTCATCGCCCCCAACGTTCCAACTGGCCGAAAACAACAACCCGTCCCCGCTGACCGGCGAGCTGCAAGCCACGCGGGACGTGCCGCTGAACGTCCAGCGTTCGGTTCCGTCTTTGGGATTGTAGGACTTGAGCCAGATCGATCCGGGTACGATCAATTCCTCCTCGTTGTCGTGGCGCCAGAGGAACGGCGTGGCGAAGCCGCGGCGGAATTCGGGGCGCTCCGTTTTCCAGACCTGCCGCCCGGTGCGGCGATCCACAGCGAGCAAAAATGAACCGAGGTCCTGGTCGCAATTGAGGATCAGCAGGTCGCCCGCGATAATCGGCGAAGTGCTGACGCCGAACTCCACCACCGGCGCCGGCAACGGCTTGCGCCACTGTTCCCGGCCTTCCAGGTCGTAACAGAGCAGTCCGAACGAGCCGAAATAAACGAATACGTTCTTGCCATCGGTCGCGGGTGTCGGTGTCGCCGGATTGCCCAGGCGCTGGACCACCGGCTCGATCTTCTCGGCGGGCGCGCGCTGGCGCCAGCGGACGCGCCCGTCTTGGCGGTCGAGGCAGATTGTTTCCAGGTTTCCGTTTTGGTAGCCGGTGAGGAGAATGCGCTGGCCCGAGACACAAGGGGAGGAGTTGCCCGCGGAGAGCGGCGCTTTCCACAATACATTGGTCGTGGGACCAAAGTGGATGGGTGGAGTGCCGCCGCCGGCAATGCCCAGGCCGTTTGGCCCCCGAAACTGCGGCCATTGCGATTCAGCTCCCGCGCCGCCGGCCGCGACGCAACAAAGCAAAGACGCGAACGTTTTCCAGGCGCGCATTAGATGTTCCAGCCGCGTTCCATTTGGCAGTGACGCGTATCAGGCCAACGGTGGCGCCGCGGGTCAAGGCCGGACTTGCGCGCGACGAAAATGCTCGCGGCGTCGCTTACTGATAAACGAGCCGGAAAAATTGGTTCCCGCTATCCGCAATGGCCAAACTGACGGAATTTTGACCGTTGAGCAGCGAGGCGTACGCGGGAACCGCCGACCAGTTTGCGGGTTTAACCTTGTCGGTTGACTCCAGTCGAAAGAGTCCCGCGTCGGACTTCCAGGACAGCGTGACCATGTTGCCCGCTCGCAAGACGGTCAACGTCGGCCGGGCGGGCGTCGTGCCGGTGTTGAAACCGGCGTCAACCGGATTGGACAAAGGCCCGCTAACGGCCCGATCGTTCTGCGTGACCTGCGGATCCTGAGAATAAGTGACCTCCAGCGCCACCTGGGCGTTGGGCGGAACAGTGAAGCTATTCAGGTTGAACGAGAAGGAATTAATGACCGGATCCAGGTCTTCGGTCGAGCCTTCCACGAACGAGCCGAGGTAGATTCCCGGATGGATCAGACCAAAGGCGGATGCGTCCGGATCGACCACGTAAACGTCGATCACCGAATATGGGTAGTTGACCAGATTAGGCGACGGAACGGTTCCCTTCACGAATCCGCCGGAGTCAACCGTCACGATTGGAACGGCGTCGGCGTCAACTAGCGGCGGCGGATCCAGAACGGTTGAATAATAATTCACATAGCTGTTCGCGAAGGAAGCGAACGGAATGGCGCTGAAGCCATTATTGACCATGGTGTTCCGGCGAACGATGATCTTGGTCTGGCCGCCGGAAACGATGAACCGGCTGCCGGGGATGTTGTAAATCAGATTGCCTTCGAGATCGTCGCTGATGCCGTCGCCGTTCGATCCGACCCGAACGCTGCTGCCGTCGTCCAAAGCGGCGAAATCCGGATTCTTGTTCAGGTTAAAAGGATAGGTGCTGCCATGCACGCCGATACCGTAATAATTCCCGGCGATGACGACGTTGGTGGCTGTGCCGTAGAATTCAATGAGGTGGTCGTAGAACGAAGGGCCGATGATGTTCCGTTCGTTCTCATCGCCCACGCCGTTGCCATCCGTGCCAATCACCGCGTTGTCACAAACCCCGCCCGCTTCAAACGATTCCACCGTGCCGATGTCAACGGCTAGAGCGCCCACGTCGAAGAAGGTGTTGCCATCGGGAAACACGTTGATGTAATTGCCGGAGACCTTGAGATTCGGCGCTTCGATGATGATGGCGATGGCCATGGCCATCATCACGTTGAACTCCGCCGGGTCGTTCATGCCATCGCCATCCGTGCCGATAATCATGCCCGAAGAATGCACCGTTTCGGATCCCACAAAGGCGGCCACCGACGCGGCACTGCCGGCCACGGTCATCCCATCCGGCGCCAGTCCAAACCAGCAACCCTGGATATGGGCGTTGGTCGCATCGTGTACAAACGCCAGGCAATAGATATCTGGGTCCGGCGTGCTGCCATCGGCATGGCGGCCCAGGAAACTGATCCCCTTGATGGCGAAATTGTGGCCGCCGACGATCCCCAGGATGCAGTTCTCGCTATCGCTGTAGCCGCAATCACAAGTTCCACCAGAGTCGGTGCCGAAAGCAAGCAAGCGGGTCGATCGCCGCTGTAACAGCTCCGGGTAATTCGGATCCGGACTGTCCGCGGAAGCGTCGTCCGTGGAATCCAAAACGATTTGGATGACGGCATTATTGCCCCCCAAAATCGGGTTGCTATTGGGCGAGGCGCCGGGCTGGCTGTAACCGTCTATGGTCAAATTGTCAGCCGTGATCAACGGGTAACCGCCAATCGGCGTGACGAGATAATGCGGTCCGGCGCCGGGGATATTGAACCGAACGGTGTCGCCACTCCCCACGATTTGCAGCGCCTCCAGCAGACTTCCCGGCGCGACGGTGACGCCGTCGCTCAGCACGTTATCGGCGTTGGTCACGGTGAGGGTTGCGGCGCGTGAAACGGGGGCGAGAAAGGCCAGCGCGAGCGCAAGGCATGAATTCCTAAAAATCATAACGACCGGTTCGGTTGAGTATTGAAAGGATACAGAAATACGCCTCCAAAGCAAGCTCTTTATCGGCGCGCTCCTCTCTGCCCGAGTCCTTGGCCAAGGTAGCGGGGAGCGCGACCTTCTCGGTCGCTTCCGTCGCCGTCCCGCCGACGGAACCCAAGCGCTATATTGTTCACCGTACGCTGAATCCTTTCAGCCCCTCGACTCCCGGCCTTTGGTTTGTTACCAAGGTCGCGTGCGCAACGCTTTGTTGAAAGATGTCAGCCGCATCGTGGTCAAACTTGGCACCGGCGTTCTGACTGACAGCCGCAAGCAACTCGACCTGGCCCAGATGGAACAGTTGGTCGCGCAGGTCGCCGCGCAGCGCCAGGCCGGCAAACAAATGGTGCTGGTGACTTCCGGTGCGGTGGGCGCGGGCATGGGCGCGCTGGGCTGCGCGAAGCGGCCCGCCCAACTCGCCGAATTGCAGGCCTGCGCCGCCGTCGGCCAGACACGGCTGATGGCGACTTACGAAGCGCTTTTTTCGCGGTTCGATCTCCACGTCGCCCAGGTGCTGCTGACGCATGACGACCTGGAACATCACGAACGCCATCTCAACGCCCGCAACACGCTGGTGACCCTGCTCGAACGCGGCGTCGTGCCGATCATCAACGAGAACGACGCGATCTCCTTCACCGAACTGAAATTTGGCGACAACGACAAGCTCGCGGCGCTGGTCGCCTCTCTCCTGCCCGCCGACTTGCTGGTGATCTTGACGACCGTGGACGGCGTGATCGAGAACTTCGGCGAAGCGAACCCGAAAACGATCCCCACCATCGAACAGATCGACCAAACCGTGGAGCAACTGGCCAGCGGGACGGAAAGCGCCACCGCGGTGGGCGGCATGGCTTCAAAAATCCAGGCCGCCAAAATCGTCATGCGCGCCGGCATTCCGCTGGCGATCGCGTCCGGCAAAAAGAAAGCGGTGCTGGCGCGGCTGGTGGCCGGCGAGGAGGAAGGGACGATCTTCATCCCACAGTCCCATAAACTCAAGGGCCGCAAACGCTGGATTGCCTTTTTCCATCATCCGCGCGGCTCGCTGTTTGTGGACGAGGGAGCGAAGCAGGCGTTGCGCGAGAATGGGAAAAGCCTGCTGCCGCCCGGTGTGGCGCGCAGCGAAGGGGAGTTCGCGGCGGGCGACATCGTCCGCATTTGCGACGTGAACGGCACCGAGTTCGCGCGCGGGATCGCCAAATTTTCCGCCGCTGAAATCCAGTCCCGGCAACTGCCGCGCGCCGAAGTCGTGCATCGCGATGACCTGGTGATCCTGTGATCTTGACGCGCGCACGGCACGCCCCGAGCGGTTGCTCGGCCGGCGGATCCCGGATCAGGGTCGGCGGCGGGTCCTGGCGGTCTCAATGTTACGTCCGCCACGGTCCATGAAAAAAAACGGCCCCTCGATCAACCACCTGCTTCGCGTAATGGCCCGGCTTCGTTCCCCGGCCGGCTGCCCCTGGGACCGCGAGCAAGACCACATGAGCCTGCGCCTCCACGCGATCGAGGAAGTGTATGAACTGATGGACGCGATCGAGGCGGGCGACGACCACGAGTTGGTCGAGGAGCTGGGCGACTTGCTCTTGCAGGTGGTTTTTCATTGCCAGCTCGCGCGCGAGCGCGGCGCGTTTGATTTTGAACGAATCTGCCGGCAGCTCGTCGCCAAGCTCATCCGCCGCCACCCGCACGTCTTCGGCAAAGCGAATGCCCGCACGGTCGATGCCGTCTGGGCGCAATGGGAAAAGATCAAGCACGCCGAGAAACGTGGAACGAAACACGCCCGCCCTTCCGCGCTGGACGGAATCCCCAAGCATCTGCCCGCCTTGCTCCGCGCGGAGAAGCTGATGAAAAAAGCCCGCCAGGCCGGTTTACTTCCGGCGGCCGGCCGGTCACGTCCGCGCCACAGCCGGAAGTCGCTGGCCCAAGAGCTGTTCTCGCTGGCAGCTTACGCGCAAGTCAAGGGCTGGTCCGCGGAAGAGTTGCTGCGGCGGGAAATTCGTAAGTGCGAACGGGTCTTGCGCCAGCGCGAGCAAGGCCGGAAGCAATTCCAGCCGGCCAGAAACGGCGAAGCCGGTCGCCGGAACGCTGCGTGATCCTGGTCCGCGGGCATCCTCGCCCGCAGCGCCGCCGCCACCTCACGGAGCAGGTGTCGCCCAGATTCACTGCGTTTTCGTCTTGATCCAGGCCCGGATTTGTTCTTCCAGAATGTCCAGCGGCACGGCGCTTGAACGCAGGACGACCTCGTGGAACTCTTTGAGGTCGAACGTGTCCCCCAACTCGCGCCGGGCGCGGGCCCGGAGTTCCTTGATCTTTAATTCGCCGATCTTGTAGGCGAGCGCCTGGCCGGGCCAGGAGATGTAGCGGTCCACTTCATTGATGACGTCGTTCTCGTTCTTGGCGGCATGTTCGAGGAAAAAGTCGATGGCGCGCTGGCGGTCCCAGTGCTGCGCATGGATGCCGGTATCGACGACCAGGCGCACCGCGCGCCACATTTCGTAAGTGAGCTGGCCGAACTTCGCGTAGGGATCGTCGTACAGCCCCATCTCTTCGCCGAGCGATTCGGAGTAAAGGCCCCAGCCTTCAATGAACGCGGTGTAGCCGCCGTAGCGCCGGAAATTCGGCAGCTCGCCCTGCTCGAAGGCCAGCGCGATTTGCAGATGGTGACCCGGCACCGATTCGTGCAGGGACAGGGCCATCATTTCCCATTTGGGGCGCGTCTCCGGCTGGTAAAGGTTCACAAAATAGGTGCCGGCGCGCGAACCATCCGCCGCCGGCTCGCGGTAGTAAGCCGTGGTCGTGTCGGGCGCGATCTTGTCGGGGATCGGTTCGACGCCGTACGGGGTGCGCGGCAGGGTCCGGAAAATCTTCACCAGTTGCGGATCGATGCGCCGCGTCAGCGCCCGGTAGGCGTCGAGCAATTCCTCGCCGCTTTTGAAATAGAAGCGCGGGTCGGTGCGCAGAAATTTGAAGAATTCCTGGCGCGTTCCCTGGAAACCGACCTTGTCCATGACGGCTTGCATCGCGACGCTGATTCGTTTCACTTCCGCCAGGCCGGTTTCGTGAACTTCTTTCGGCGTCAGTTGCGTCGTGGTGTATTTGCGCGCGAAGAACGCGTACATCCGGTCCCCGTCGCGCATTTGCCAGGCCCCCACCTGATCGAACGACGCCGGGAGGTACTCCTTCACGAAGAATTCCTTGAAACCCTTGTAAGCGGGGATCACGCCGGAGCTGATGGCGTCCTTGGCGGCTTGGGTGAGCCGCGCCCGGTCTTTTTCCGGCACCGAACCGGGGAAGGATTTTAGCGGCTTGAAGAATGGACTGGCTTCGGGCGCGTCCACGATTTGTTTGTCGATCTGGTTGGGCACGCGCTGCATCGTGATCTTGGGGAGCAGCATGTGCGCGCGGATGCCTTCGCGCATGAGCGCAACGGTCTGGTCCAGATAGCGGGGCAACGCGCGCAGCCGGGCGATCCAATCTTCATAATCCTTGATCGTCTCAAAGCGCAGCGCGTCCGCCAGCTCGTCGGCGGTTTGGACGCCTTCGCGCTGATTGAGCGGCACCAGATACCAGCGGAATTGATTTTCCTCGACGCTCGTTTCGTATTCCTTCTTGAATAAGTCGTAGTTGAGCTGATCCGGCGGATGGAGTTTGCGCCGGTCGATCTTCCGCAGCTTGTCCAGCGCCGCCAGGGCGCGCGCGTGCCGCCGCTCAATGGCTGCAAGGCTGGCGTCTTCCCAACGGTCGTTCCAACGGCGGTCGCCAAGCCGCGAGGCCCAGGTGGGGTTCTGTTGCATCGTGTAATCCCATTCGGCGGCGAACAAATCGTTCAGGGCGCGGGTCGTTTGGTTGGTGCGCCCGCCCTGCGCCCTGGCCTCGAATGGCTGCAGCAAGAGGACGGCAATGAGGCTGGAGAAGATTGAGCCGATAATGGGCTGATGCATGGATTCAAAAACTATTAGTCACCCGAAATGGTGTCGAGCAGGGAAAAAACCGCCGGTAAAACTGGATGCGAGAAGATCGACAAGATGACCCGGGTTCCGACGGCCCGATCAAACCGCCTCGGATGACGACGTGAAATGGAACCGCTTCACTTTCAGGGCCGGCGTCAACGATGCGCCGCGGCCTTGCGTTTCCGAGCCGCTGACGCGCTCCGGCGCTCCAATCACCTCGACGTTTCCCGGAGCCAGCAATTCCAGGAGGCTTTGGTTGAAGCGGAAGTTGCGGACCGGATACAGGATTTTGCCGTTCTCGATGAACCAAACCCCATCGCGCGTCAACCCGGTGAACAAGGCGCTTCTTGGATCGACGCTGCGGATATACCAGAAGCGGCTCACCAACAGACCGCGCTGGGTCGCGTGAATCATCTCTTCGAGGCTCGCCGCCGGCGCCCAACTTTCGACAATCGAGTTCACCGGCCCCGGGGTCGGCTCTTTGCCTTTCTCCCTTGCCCAGTAGCGCGAATACTCAAGGCTTTCCAAAACCCCATGGCGCACGAAATAAATCCGTTGCGCCGGAAGGCCATCCTGCGCCGAGGGTGAGCCGGGCAGTTCGGGATGCCAGGGATCGCTATAGACGTTGAGGCGCTCATCAAAAATCGTTTGGCCGAGTTTGGTCTTCCCGCCGGGAGCCGAATACGGGCTGCGGCCCTCATCGGCGCTGCGCGCATCGAAGCTGAACCGGACGAGGTCGTCCGCCGCCTGCGCTTCCAGGATGACGGGATAAACGCCCGGTTCAAGCGCGCGCGGGTTTTTGGAGGTGAGCGCCTTCTGGATGGCTTCCCAGCCGATGCGGGCGGTATCGAGTTTGGCCACGTCAAAATGGTTCCGCAGGAAATAGCCTGAGCTGCCGCCATCTCTCGTCCGTGCCGTTACGGAGAGGCTGACCAGGCTCGATCGACGGTAATGGAAATTGCCATGCTTCGTGGCGGAACCGGCCGCCGTGCCGCTCGCGTGATGAAAGCCCGCTCCGATGACCCCTTCTTTTTCACACGCGCGAATAATCTCATCCATGGCCCTGGCCCGCGCGGAGAGAGAAATATTCGCGGTGGCTTCGACGTAGCCTCCGGTCGGTTTATAGTTCTGCGGTCCGAGCGTCGGCAAGTATTCGTGGTCCAAGGGAGCGAGGCGGGCGAGCCGTTCGGCTTCGGCGGCGGCCATTTTGAGCGACGCGTCGTCGAGGGCATTCGCGCCCGCAGAGCCGCGCTTTTCGTCGATCCACACGGTGACGCTGGCCGTGGCGTTCTCGCGCCGCCCGCTGGTCGCAAACCCGTTGGCCGCGAAGCGAAGATGCGCGTAGTCTTCGCTGGAAACACTCACCACCACGTCATCGGCTTTGGCATAGCCCAGCAGCTTTTCACAAATCCCCTTCGATTCCTTTTCAGTGAGCAGCATGACGGCCATAGGTAACACGCCGCCAAACAAATGTCATTCTGGAACTCGCCCGCCCCCCGTCCGAGGAAACTGGTCGCTGAAGCAGCTTGACATTGTCGAGGGTGTTGCGTTTAATAAGATCGCAGCAAAAGCCAATTCTCGTTTGTGTTTATGAAAACAGGACGTTCTTTTCACATCCTCGAACAGTGGTTCGGTTTCGTCTCCCTCGGCTTCCTGGCGGGCGCTCTTCGCGTGTCGGCGGGGGAATTGTCGCAGCCGGTCATTACTTCCATCCGGCTCGACGCCTCCAATGTCGTGGTCACCGCGAATGTGCCGAGCGGTGTCCTACTCGCCACGCTCGAAGGCCGCCAACGCCTCGGCGCGGGCAGTTGGGAGCCGCGCGCGCTCATCCGGACCGACGGCGGTGGCGGCGTGCTCACCTTCCGGCTGCCGCGCTCCCGCCAGTTGGAAGTGCTGCGCGTGCGCGGCGACGCGACGGAGCCGTTGCCGGCTTCGTTTTATTCGGGCACGAATAGTTTTCTCGGCCAACCGGCCAGCTCGGGCGGACCGGGAGCGGTTGGCCTGGTTAACGTGCCGGGCCGGGTCGATCCTACCCAGACTCCCGCGGGGAACGCGCCACGCGCAGTGGCCGAGTCCGACATTTGGAAAATCCGCGGGCCGACGCTCTATTTCTTCAATCAATATCGCGGCCTGCAAATCATCGACCTCACTGACCCGGACGCCGCATCGGTGCGCGGCGCGATTGAGTTGCCGGCCGCGGGCGAACAGATGTACTTGCTCGGCGAGCCTTACGTGGCATTGCTGGCGCAGCCCGGTTGCGGCGGCAACGGCGACGAGAGCCAAGTACTGGTCGTAGCCGACAACGGTCCCGCGCCGTCTATCGACGCGCGGCTGCCGGTGCCGGGCTTCATCCAGGAGAGCCGCATGGTCGGCTCGGCGTTGTACGTCGCGTCGCAGAGCTTCCGGCCGGTCGCCGGCAGCAACACCTGGGAATGGGGCACGCTCGTTTCTTCCTTTGACCTCGCGGACCCGGGCGCGCCGGTCAAACGCGGGACGTTGTGGTACGCCGGCTACGGCAATGTGGTGACGGCCAACGATACCTTTCTCTTCGTCGGAACGCAGGACCCGTCCAACTGGTGGCAATCCCTCGTGCAAATCATCGACATCACGGCGCCGGACGGCACGATGGCAGCCTTTGGAACCATTCGCACGGCGGGCCGCGTCTTGGACAAATTCAAACTGAACTACTCGGACGGTGTCTTCACGAGCATTTCGGAAGACTGGCACTGGAACAACGGAACCCGGCTGGTGACGGATCTGGAGACTTTCCGGCTGCCGGACCCGCGCTCCGCCAGTCCGGTGGGCATCATCAGACTCGGCGGACTGCAACTCGGCGCGGGCGAGCAACTGCACGCCACGCGCTTTGACAGCAACCGCGTTTATGTCGTCACGTTTTTCCGGATCGATCCGCTATGGGTCGTCGATTTGTCCGATCCCGCCGCGCCGCGGATCGCCGGCTCGGTGAACGTGCCGGGCTGGTCCACGTTCATTGAGCCGCTCGCGGATCGTCTGGTGACCCTGGGCGTGGAAAGCAATCGCGTGGCGGTGTCGCTGTTCGACGTGCAGGACGCGGCGCGCCCGTCGTTGTTAAGCCGCGTCCTGCTCGGCGAAAATTATTCCTGGAGCGACGCCAACTGGGACGAAAAGGCCTTCACCGTGCTGCCGGACGCCGGATTGATCCTCGTGCCGTACACCGGTTACACGACCAACGGTTACGCCGAGCGCGTGCAACTGATCGATCTGAACCCCGACTCGCTGGCCGCGCGCGGCATCATCCAACGCCCGTTCGCGTTTCGCCGTTCGACCCTTTACACGGACCGCATTCTGGCGATCTCCGGACGGGAGCTGGTGAGCGTGGACGCCACCGATCGTGATTATCCGCTGGTGCGCGGGCAAACGGAATTGGCCTGGCCGGTCGATCGACTGCTGCTGCACGGCAATTATTTAATCGAAGTCTCCGACGGCGGATGGAGCTGGGGCTGGGGCTTCGGGTCACAAGACAATCCAGTCCTGCGCGTGACCGCGGCCGGCGATCCGAACTTCGTGCTCGGCCTGCTGACTCTCTCTAACCTTCCGGTGCAGGGGGTGAGCCAACGTGGCGACCGCCTCTACATCGCACAAGCCCCGGGCGGATGGTTTTTCCCTTTCCTCGCGGCGGGCGGCGGGGCCGGCGACACAAATGCGCCACCGCTTCTGTTCACGGTGATCGATCTGGGGAACTTGCCGGCGTTGCCCCTGCTCGGACAGACGACCGCCAACATTGATGCGGCCAACTGGCTCGGCGAACTGCAGCCCGTGTGGCCCAAAGCCGATCTGCTCGTGTGGTCCGGCGGCGGAAATAATTTCTGGTGGTGGTGGCGCGGAGCTCCCGTCGCCGGCCTCGCCGCCCCCGCGGGAATTATTCCGTGGCCGCCGTTCTGGGGCGGAGGCGGCGGAGAACTCATCGCGTTCGACGTGAGCGATTCCACCGCGCCGCAATTTGCCTCGGAAGTAAATCTCGCTTCGAGCAATTGGTGGAGCTTCAGCCGGGCCTTCACCGCGGACGGATTGGTTTATCTGAGCCACGAAACATCGGAGTTCTTCCCCTGGCTGGATTCGCCCTGGCAAACGTCCGTCGCGTCGGCTGATACCAATGTGGTGGTGAGCGGCACTTGGGTGCAGCGGGATTTTCTCGACGTGGTGGATTACGCGGACGCGCGGCAGCCAACGCTGCGCGACCCAGTCAACATTCCCGGGACCCTCGAAGGCATTTCGCGCGGCGGCGCGCTGCTCTACACCGTCGGCCCGCGCTGGACGACCAATTGGTGGAGCGACTGGACTGAGATTCTCACCGCCAGCGCGTATGACGGCGTCTCCGCGCACCTGGTCGATTCGCTGGCGCTGCCGCCGACTTGGCCGCACCCGGTGCTGGTGGACGAAACCAATGTATTTATCGGACGCTCCGGCACCAATTGGTGGAGCACAGACGCCAGTCCCAGCTATCTGGAAACGTGGATCCTTTCAGACGCAGGCCACTTCACGCAGTTGGGCAGCGCCACGCTGGCGATGCCGGCCAGCACGCTGGCGGAGTTCAGCGGGCTGCTGGCCGCGCAGGAGACCGACAATAACGTCGCTCTGTTCGACCATGCCGATCCCGCCGCGCTGCGAGTTGTTGGGCAAGGAAAGCCTTCCGGCTGTTCGTGGTTTGATCTCTCCCACGCCGACGGCGCGTTGGGGCGCGGGCTGTGGATACCGCTCGGCGCGTTCGGGGTCGCCACGATCCCCGCGTTGCCTTAGACTTCCTTAACGGCGGTGTTGAGGACGTTGACTTGGCGGAAGCGTGCGACGGGGCAGCCGTGGCTCACGGCGTTCGCCTGGGTCGGTTCGCCTTTGCCGTCGTTCGCGGCGCCGTTCACTTCATAAGTCGCTTTGCCGCCCAAGCCGTCGCACGAGTTCCAGAAATCGGTGGTGCGGGATTGATAGGCGACATCCCGGAGCATCGCGCCGACTTTGCCTTTCTTGATTTCCCAAAACGTCTGCCCGCCGAACTGGAAATTGTAGCGCTGCTGATCGATCGACCAACTGCCGTTGCCGTAAATCAAAATGCCGTTGTCCACGCCAGCCACGAGATCATCGAGCGAAGTCGCTTCCTTCGCCGGTTGCAGCGAAACATTCGGCATGCGCGGGAATGGAACGCTCCCCCAACTGTCGGCGTGCAGGCAGCCGTAGGATTCTTTGTGGCCGATGAGGGGGGCCAAATCACGCGTGGTCTGCCAATCGACGAAAACACCAGCCTTGACCAGATCCCAGCGCTGCGCCGGCACCCCTTCATCGTCATAGCCGACGGTGGCGAGACCCTCCGGCTGGGTGCGGTCGGCGAAGAAATTGCAAAGCTTCGAACCGAGTTGAAGTTTGCCCGTCTGGTCGGGCGTCAGAAAACTGGTCCCGGCGTAATTCGCTTCCCAGCCGAGCGCGCGGTCCAGTTCAGTGGAATGGCCGACCGACTCGTGGATGGTCAGCCAGAGATTCGAAGGATGAATCACGAGGTCGTAGCGGCCGGGGGCGACCGGCTTCGCCTTGAGTTTGGCGACGGCTTCCTCGCCCGCCTGCCCGGCCTCCTTGAGCCAGGGATACTTTTGCAGATACTCGTAACCGATGCTTTTCGGCCCGGACAGCCCGCTGCGCGTCTGGAAATCCCCCGTGCCGCGATCGACCGCCGTGACCGTGAAAAAAGGCATCGTGCGGATGAGATATTGTTCGGTGCGCGAACCGTCGGTGGAGGCATAAAACTTTTGCTCGTTGTGAAACGACAAGCCGGAGGTCACGAAGCTCGCGCCTTTGGGCCGCATCGCGGCCTGGTTCAATTTGAGCAAAAACTCAACTTTGTTTTCCAGGGAGACCTCGAACGGGTCTTTATCGAAGGCGCTTTTCCAACTCGCCACGACTTTTGCAGCCGGGGCCATTTGGATAGGCCGGCGCTGATATACGGCGTTCGCGCGGGCAATGTCAACCGCCTGCCCGGTAACGCGATGAACCGACTCCGCCGTCACCCGATGGCTGGCAGCAAAGCCCCAGGCGCCATTGACGAGCACCCGCACGCCGAAGCCGAAGCTCTCCGTGCGCGACACGTTTTGCACTTGTTGTTCGCGCGCGAAAATGGATTCGTAGCGGTAACGGTTTACGCGGATGTCCGCGTAGCTCGCCCCGAGTTTTTTCGCGCGGGAGATGGCCAGGGCGGCCAATGCATCCTTGTCGATAGCCGCAGCTTCGGCCGCGAAATCCCAGGAGGACAGACCGGCCGCGCCGAAGACGAGACCGGTGGTTTTCAAAAAGTCGCGCCGGGAGGGTTTCATAATTGCGGTTGACCGGGATTCCGGGTTGAGTTCGTTCTAAATTTGCGAGTTTTCGGCTCACGAGCTTAGGAGCGCGGTCGTGGGAAGACAAGCCTTCAGGTTGCCGCAGAATTGGGGTGTGATTGGAAGTGGGTGTGAAGCTGCCGGCTAAAGCCGGCGTTCCGGCCGCAATGGAACGCCGGCTTTAGCCGGCAGCCTCGCTCTGCGCACCCACGTTTAATCACTCCCGTTACCCGGGAAACGGAAGCCAACGGCGCTCTCCCTGCGCGCGCCGCCACGGAGTCTGCTGGGTGTGGCCCCAAAAGGAAAGCGGCCGATTCGCCAGGAATCGGCCGCCGCAGATCACTGCTCGAATGGACTACTTACTCTCGCTCTTCTTCGGATGGCACTTCTCGCAGACTTTGCCGTCCTCAGCCGCTTTCTGGCAGCATTTGTGTTCGCACTTCTTGCCAGCTTCCACAGTGGCTTCGCAGCACGGTTTCTTGTCATCGATCGCCCGCGCCACGCTTGGGCCGGCCACAAACGCCAGCGCGCAGAGGAGCGTGCTGACCATGGCTATCTTCTTCATCTTCATCCCTTTCTGTTGTTTTCCACGGTTGTTAATCCATCAGCTTCCAGTTGGCCTTGCACAGACCAGCTCGTTGACTTTGATGCCTATTCGGGAAAAAGGTTCAAAAAATGTTGGCGCCACTTTCGCCCAAAAGCAGTCTCAGCGCCGCCAGGAAGCGGAACTTGCCCCTCGTCATCCGAGCATAATCGCGGCCAATAAGGAAGGAAAAATGGCCTTGCCGGTCGCGAGAGCGCCGTCGCGCTTACGCCGGCGTTTGCTTCAATAAAAAATCGTGAAGCTTCCATCCGCCTTCGCAACCGCGGCGACCAGACCCCAGACAGGCACCCCGTCGGCGCGCCCTTTTTCCTCCGTCGATTTTCCGCTTGCGTCGAACAACTGCCACGCGACCGCGCCGCCTGTTTCCCAGCCGGTGCCTTCGGCCCACGCCACCAGCACTTCGCCCCGGCCGTTGGCGACGGCCACCGGATGCTTGCGTTTCCCGCGGCCGGGCGGGGAGACGGGCGGGGAAACCTTGAGCGTCTTGGCTTCGACCGCCGCGAAATAAATCTGTCCGTCGGTTTCCCAGGCGGCGAGCGCGCCGGTTGGCGTGTCGGAGAGAAACGCGCTGCTCATCGGACAGGTGGCAATATTCCACGGGTGCGCGCTGGCGATGTCGAAGCTGGCGCCGCGATTGCGCGAGACGAGCAGGATTTCGTCGCGATTTACCTGTTCCGACGCCGCCCGGTACAGGGCGAAAACGTTTCCGCGGCGATCCGCGAACGCGCGCATCCCGCAGCAGCCGCAGGCGCCGGTGGGCTTCGGATTCGCCGGCTGCTCGCGCGTGAAGGTCTTGCCGTCATCCGACGAGCGCGCGACGAACACGGCGCGGCTGGCTTCGCCTTCGGAATTGCCCGGAGGGAAAGCGTGCCACATCACATACACGTTGCCCTCGTTATCGGCCGCGACCGAACCGCCGCCGTCGAGAAAGGCGGTCTCACTCATCACGTCGCGCTCCGGCTCGAAGGCCGTGCCGCCTTCGTTCAAGCGCGCGTAGAGCATCGGCGCGCCCCGGTGCGTTCCCTTCTCGGCCTCCCGGCTTCCGTTCCACGCCACGTGCGCGCGCCCCTTCCGGCCCACGGCCAGGTTTGCGCCGCGGATGGTTCCGACCGCGATCGCGCTGCCCGGTTGTGAGTTGACCTGAATCGGTCTGGAGAAAGCCTCTTCTCCCGGCTTCTGGCGCAAATAAAAAATGTCGCCCGCGCCCGCCTTGCCTTTGAAGTAGATCAAGTGAAGGATGCCTTGGTCGTCAACGACGGCCTGCGGTTGAATGCCCCCGTTCGGAGTGCGAACCAATTGCACGGGTGCGGACCCGGCCTGGGCGCGCCCGCCCAAGCTGGCGGCGCTGAGGGCCAGGACAATTGGAGCGGCGAACCGTCTGAGAGACGTAAGCCGTCGGTGCGGAACGAGTGAGTTGGAGGAATTTGAGTCAGCTTTCATGGCACGACTTTACTTTCGTGGCCATGGCGGTCAAGCCGGACGCGACGCGGTTCGGCTTCACGAAAAGGAACGTTGAGAATTCAGTTGTCTGCCGGAGGGATTTGGTTAGAGACTGGGGCGATGGCATCGGAATCGGCACCGGCGACGGCCTCCTTTAGTGGAGTGGACACGCCGCTCCGAATGGAACCGGGCCTCCGGCGAGCAAAAAGGCTATGAAAAAGTTGAGTCTGAGTCTGAGCGTGGTTATGTGGGCGGCGGCGCTGCCGGCCCAAACGGAAGCGAAGGTCGATTTTGCAAAAGAGATTCGGCCGATCCTCGAGCAATCCTGCGTCGAATGTCATGGGCCTAAAAAGCAGAAGGGCAAGCTCCGCCTCGATTCCAAAGAGGCTGCGTTCAAGGGCGGCGAAGACGGCCCGGTCCTTATTCCGGGAAAGGCGGACAAGAGTGATCTCTATCGCCGGATCACGTTGTCCGCCGGCTCCGACGATGTCATGCCCAACAAGGGCGACCTGCTCACCAAGGCCCAGACGGACCTGTTTCGCGATTGGATCAACCAGGGCGCGGTTTGGCCGGAGGACGCCGTGGTGAAGGCGGCGACCGGATCGCCGGACCCTTTTGCGCGGCTCGTTGAGATCAAGCCCAGCGCGGCCGAGATTGCGGCCCTCAAAAAGCTCGAGGCCCTGGGCACGCCCATCAACCTCGTGGCGATGAACATGAATTGGCGCGACGCCAATCTTGGGCTGCACGGATCGAACGTGACCGATGCCACGCTGATCCTCTTGAAGGACGTGGCCACCCTCGCCAGCCTCAACCTCGCCGGGACGAAGATCACCGACGCAGGCCTGGCGAACCTCAAAGGCCTGACCAACCTCTTGACCCTGCACCTAGAAAACACGCCGGTGACCGATGCCGGATTGGCGCATTTGAAAGGGTTGATCAACCTGACCTATTTGAATCTTTACGGCACCGCTGTCGGTGATGCTGGTCTCGAACACTTGAAAGGCTTGACCAATCTTCAAAGCCTTTACCTCTGGCAAAGCAAGGCCACCGCCGAGGGAGCCACGAACCTCCAGAAAGCGCTGCCCCACTTGCTTGTTTCCCGAGGCTGGGAGCCTGGTCCGGTCGCCAAAAAAGAGGAAGAGAAAAAGCCGGAAGAAAAAAAGTAGAGAAGCAGTGCCGCTTGAAGGCGATCGGCTCAAAATCCGGTTCAACGACGGCGTGGAAGGCATTTATTCGGTTGAACCTGAACGTCGCGGCGGCGTTTTCCGAAAACTCCACGACCCGTCGGTGTTCAACGCCGTTCGTGTGAATCCGGACTTCGGCTGCGTCGAATGGCCCGGCGGAGTGGACCTTTGCCCCACCTCTATGCACGAGGAGATGCTGGTGGCGGCGCACGCCGCGGTCACTCGATGAACGCGCGCCACATCGGGTCGGAGTTCGATGACTTCCTCAAGCAGGACGGTCTGCTCGCGAATTGCAAAGCGGGCGCGCTCAAGCGCGTCGAAAATTATCGCAAGCTGTCCTGAATGCTCGCGCTCCTTCGTCATATCATTGAACGATACAACACGACCGTTTATCAAAAGAAGGGCCACTATGAGCGCACAAACAAAAACCAAAGCCCGTCCGGCAAAGAAAAACAAAACCGCGTCGAGCATCGTCTGGTTTGAAATCGCGGCGGACAACGTCGATCGCGCCAGGAAGTTTTATGGCGCGTTGTTCGGCTGGAAAATCGAGAAGTTTCCCGGCATGACGGATTACTGGCACATCGACACCGGCGGCGGCGAGGACACGCCCGATGGCGGGTTAATGGCGCGCAAGCAGCCGCGACAGGCCATCACGAGCTACGTCAACGTGGAGTCGGTGGCCAAATCCGCGGCGAAGGTCGAGCAGCTCGGCGGCAGAGTTTGCGCGCCCAAGACAGCCGTGCCACAGATGGGCTACTTCGCCGTCTGCCAGGACACGGAGAACAACACGTTCGCCCTCTGGGAACGGAACGAAAACGCAAAATAAATGTCCTGACGACGCCGGTTCATTCGTCGCATCATTGACCGAACGAAAACGATCAACCACAGAAAGATAATTATGAGCACAGAAGCACAAAACCAATACATGCTGATCTTCCGCGGCACCGACTGGCACAAAGGCCTCTCGCCGGAACAAATGCAACAGGTCGCGGCCCAGTGGATGGCCTGGTTCAACCGGCTGACCGAGCAGGGCAAGGCCACTGCCGGAAACCCACTGGGACGCGAGGGTAAGATCGTTTCCGGAAAAAATGGGCGAGTGGTGGCGGACGGCCCGTTTGCAGAATCCAAGGAGGCGATTGGCGGCTACTTCCTGCTGCAAGTGAAGAGCCTCGACGAGGCGGTGGCCATCGCCAAAGAGTGCCCGGGTCTGGCTCATGGCGCGGTCGTGGAAGTCAGGCCCATCGCGGAACAATGTCCGCTCACTGGCGAAGCTCTGGCCGAAGCACAACTTGCGCAGGCCACCGCGTGAGGTTCCCATCGCGCCTTGCCACGTCGCCAAACCAGAACACCAACCCAAGCGAAAGACCGGAGCCATGACCGTGTTCAAGGCGTGGATCGATCCACAGCAGATGGCAAAGTGGTGGGGACCGAAAGGATTCACCAACCCGGTCTGTGAAATGGACGCGCGGCCAGGTGGCTCTCTGCGCATCGTGATGCGCGGTCCTGACGGCGCCGAGCATCCGATGACGGGCGTCTTCTGTCAGGTCACGGAGCCTGAGCGGCTTGTCTTCACGGCGGTAGCGCGGGACACGCAAGGCAATCCCCTGCTCGAATCGCTCACGACCGTGGCCTTTGCAAAGAACGGCGGCTGCACCCAACTCACCGTGGAAGCCGGCGCCGTCGGTCTGGCGCCCATCGCGCGGCAAATGTTGAACGGGATGGAAGCGGGCTGGACGCAGAGCCTGGAGCGCCTTGCGAAGTACGTTTCACGCATCGGTTGATTTTTTCGATTGGAAAGCTTAAGGAGGAGCGATTCATGGAATCGGCAAGTCAACCCGCTCCGGTCTCGACGAAGATGCTCTGGGCCGGACGGATCGTGAGCGCCCTGCCCGCGCTGCTGCTGGTCTTCAGCGCCGTCATGAAAATGATCAAGCCCGCTTCGGTGCTGGAGGGATTCGTGCGGCTTGGCTATCCCGAGAGCCTCATTCTCCCCATCGCCGGCCTCGAACTGGTCTGTGCGGTCGTCTATGTGGTTCCGCGCACCGCCATGCTCGGCGCGATTCTACTGACCGGTTATCTGGGCGGGGCAACCGCTACCCTCGTGCGCGTGGGCGAGCCTTTTTATGGGCCAGTGGTTGCCGGCGTGCTGGTTTGGGGAGGGCTTTTCTTGCGCGACCCACGGCTGCGCGCGCTCATTCCTTTCCGATGTGAGGCGGCGTAGCATCCGACAATCCAAAAGCAACCCAGCAAGGAACGATCAGCCACCGGCGGGAGGGAAGTAAAAGATTAAAACTATGATCAGGAATAAATCCAGCGTCGCTCAATTCGATCGGCCGTTCGTCATCTCGCGGGCTTTCGATGCGCCACGCGAGCGCCTGTGGAAGGCGTGGACGGAGCGGGATCGCCTGATGCAATGGTTTGGGCCGAAAGGCTTCAAGATGCCCGTTGCCAAAATGGATTTTCGGCCGGGCGGAATCTTTCACTACTGCCTGCGATCCCCGGACGGCCACGAAATGTGGGGCAAGTTTGTCTATCGTGAAATCGTCGCGCCGGAGCGAATCGTCCTGGTCAATTCCTTTTCGGATGAGGCGGGGGGCCTCACCCGGCATCCGATGAGCCCAACCTGGCCGCTGGAAATGCTTTCGACTTTTACCCTGGCCGAACAGGAAGGCGGGACGACGGCCACGGTGCGGTGGGTGCCGATCAACGCGACGGAGGAGGAACGCAAAACCTTTGACGCCGCGCATGAAGGAATGAAGCAGGGCTGGACCGGAACCTTTGATCAACTTGCCGCTTACTTGGTGAAAGTGTGAAAGGAATGGAAATTAAAGGTCTGAAGCAAGCGTATGCGGCCAAGGGCAAACTGAGCAATCCCACCAAACACAAATCGGTATAGGAGAGAGCCATGAGCAAAATACGACTGCTGGTCGGCACAAAGAAGGGCGCGTTCATCCTGACATCGGATGGAAAGCGCAAGCAGTGGGAAGTCAGCGGACCGCACTTCGCGGGCTGGGAGATGTATCACCTCAAAGGCTCGCCGGCCGAGCCGAACCGCATTTACGCGTCGCAGACAAGCGGCTGGTTTGGGCAAGTTATCCAGCGCTCGGATGACGGCGGCAAGACTTGGGAGACGCCCGGCGGCGAACCGACACCAACTCCCGGCGAAATGCCCAAAGGCGAGAGCAACAAGTTTGTGTATGAGGGCGAGGTGGGCACTCACAAGTGGTATGACGGCACGCAGCATCCTTGGGAGTTCAAGCGCATCTGGCATCTCGAACCCTCGCTTACCGACCCAAACACCGTTTACGCCGGGGCGGAAGACGCGGCGATTTTCAAGACAACGGACGGCGGCAAAACGTGGAAGGAACTTCCCGGGCTGCGCAACGCCAAGGGGCATCTTTGGCAGCCGGGCGCGGGCGGTATGGCCGTGCACACGATCATTCTCGATCCGAAGAACGCGAATCGGATTTACATTGCCATCTCGGCCGCAGGTGTCTTCCGAACCGACGACGGCGGCAAAACATGGAAGCCTGTGAACCGCGGCCTGAAGTCCCAATACGAGCTGCCCGATCCGGAGGCGGAAGTCGGGCATTGCGTTCATCGCATCGCGATGCACCCGTCGCGCCCGGGCGTCTTGTTTATGCAGAAGCACTGGGATGTGTTGCGCACCGACAACGCCGGCGACTCGTGGCAAGAGGTCAGCGGCAATCTACCGTCCGACTTCGGCTTCCCGATTGACGTTCACGCGCACGAACCAGAAACCATCTACGTCGTCCCCATCAAGAGCGACTCCGAGCATTTTCCGCCGGACGGCAAGTTGCGCGTGTATCGCAGCCGCACCGGCGGAAACGAATGGGAGGCGCTCACGAAAGGTCTGCCGCAGAAGGATTGTTACGTGAACGTGCTGCGCGACGCGATGGCCGTTGACTCGCTCGAACCGTGCGGCGTTTATTTCGGCACCACCGGGGGACAGGTCTATGCCTCCGCCAACGGCGGCGACGCATGGAATCCCATCGTGCGCGACCTCCCGGCGGTCCTGTCGGTCGAGGTCCAATCTTTGCCATGATTCGCGTGGTGCTTCCGTTTCATTTGCGAACGCTGGCGCGCGTGGAAAGCGAAGTGCAGCTCGAGGTCGGAAGTCCGGCCACGATTGGCTCGGTGCTCGACGCCATCGAAGCGCACTATCCGGTGCTGCGCGGGACGATCCGCGACCACGGCACGCTGCGACGAAGGCCGTTCGTCAGGTTCTTCGCCTGCAAAGAAGACCTGTCCCTTGAACCGCCGGAGACAAACTTGCCCGACGAGGTTGTCAGCGGCGCGGAGCCGTTCCTCATCGTGGGAGCCATAGCCGGCGGCTAATCCCGCCAAGAATGACTAATCACGTCAACAGAGAAAACCTATGATCATAAAAATCCTCCTCGCTATCGCACTAATCGTGGTTCTTATAGATGTCCTGAAGCCACCGGCTCATTCGTCGTATCATTGACCGAACGAAACAATTAACCATCAACCGAAAGAAAACCATGAACGCACAAAAGCAAAATGAATACCTCCTGCTGTTTCGAGGCGATGCCTGGTACAACCGCCTCTCGCCGGAAGAACTCCAGCAGGCCATGAGCCAGTTCAAAGACTGGTTCGAGCGATTGACCGCAGAGGGCAAGCTCAAAGCGGCGCAGCCGCTCGTCCGCGAGGGCAAAATCGTTTCCGGAAAGCAGGGCCGCGTCGTGGCCGATGGGCCGTTTGCCGAATCCAAGGAAGCCATCGGCGGCTACTTCCTGCTGGCGGCCAACAGCCTCGACGAGGCGATCGCCGTCGCCAAAAGCGCTCCCAGCCTGGAATACGGGACGCAGATCGAAGTCCGGCCTGTCGCCGAAGAATGCCCGATGGCCGCGCGCGCGCGCCAGATCATGCCGGAGGAACAACTCGCGAACGCCTGACCTGCCGAATCGCGCTTGGCACAGCGGCGAGTGAGTCCCTCCGAGATCAACAGCACAGCACCACCACCTGGAGAAGTGTCCCAGGTGGTGGAGCATCTTTTCCGGCATGAGGCGGGAAAGATGGTTTCCACGTTGACGAGAATCTTCGGGATCGAGCATCTCAACCTGGCCGAAGACGTAGTCCAGGAAGCGCTGGCCCGGGCGTTGCAAACCTGGCCGTATTACGGAATTCCGAAAAACCCTTCCGCGTGGATCCTGCAGGTGTCCCGCAACCTGGCGCTGGACGTGGTCCGGCGCGACCGGGTTTTCCGCAACAAGGAAATTGAAATCGTTCATTTGATGGAGCAACAAAATCCGGCTCCCAACGAGGCGGTTTTCCTTGACCAGGAACTCAAGGATGACCGCCTGCGAATGATGTTCGCCTGCTGCCATCCGCTCGTTGCGCCCGAAGCGCAAGTCGCGCTCGCCCTCAAGACTCTTTGCGGCTTCAGCACCGCGGAAATCGCCCGGGCATTTCTGACCGGCGAGGCGGTGATTGCCAAACGATTGACGCGCGCCAAACAAAAAATCCGCGAAGCGCGCGTTCCTTTCGACATCCCCGCGGGCGAGGAACTGTCGCGACGGTTAGACGGGGTTTTGCAAACGCTTTACCTGCTTTTCAACGAAGGCTACAAGGCTTCGACCGGCGAGAAACTGGTGCGGGAGGAACTCTGTCATGAGGCGATCCGGCTGGTCGATTTGCTGTCTCAACATCCGGCGGGCAATCGGCCCAAAACCCACGCGCTGCTGGCGCTGATGCTGTTGAACGGCGCGCGGTTGCCGACGCGCGTGGATGCGGAGGGCAACCTTCTGCGCCTCAAAGAGCAGGACCGGACCCGCTGGGACCCACCGATGATTGCGCGCGGCATGTTTCATCTGGCGCAATCGGCCGCCGGTGCGGAAATCACCGCGTATCATCTTCAGGCCGGCATCGCCGCTTGCCACTGCGCCGCGAAGGATTGCGACAGCACAGACTGGCGGCAGATCCAATCGCTCTACGATCGATTGATTGAATTCGACGATTCGCCGGTCGTCGCTCTCAATCGCGCGGTGGCGCTCGCCCACGTTTCGGGGCCAAAAGCGGGCCTTGAGGCGCTGGCTGCCGTTCAGAAGCGGGAAGGCATCCAGTCCTACTATCTGCTTTACGCCGCGCTGGGCGAGTTCGAAGCGCAATTAAACCATCATCAGGCGGCCGCTGATTACTTCCGAAAGTCCCTCGAACTGGCGGAACTCAAGTCGGAGCGGACATTTCTGTCGAAACGGCTCCGGGAGACTGAGCGAACGGGCCTTGGGCCGCCCGAACCCTTAGCCAACGGCATAACGCTCCCCTGACCAATCGTTGCGCGCCGTTTCCGGCCTTGGATCAACGATCGATCAATTTCTCCCATCTCCGATTCGCGACTTCCCACTCCGGCGCGTCGCGCGGATCCACTTGGGTAATCTCAGTGGAAGCGCGCACCACGTTGCGGGCTTCCGCCAGCGAGGCCAGGCGGCCAGAGGCGATGGCCTGGACCAAGATGTTCCCCGTCGCGGTCGCTTCCACAGGGCCGGCGAGCACGGGAATTTGCAGCGCGTTCGCGGTGAATTGATTCAACAGCGCGTTCCGGCTGCCGCCGCCGACGATGTGCAGCCGCTCGATCTTCCGGCCGGTCAATTGCTCGATCCGCAAGCCGGTCCGGCGATACAGCAGCGCCAGGCTTTCCAACGCGCAACGAATCACCGCGCCCGGACTCGACGGCGAAGGCTGCCCGGTTTTCCGGCAGTAAGCGCCGATCCGCGCGGGCATATCGCCGGGACTCAGGAAACGCGGATCGGCCGGGTCAATGAGCGAAACAAACGGCGGCGCCGCGGCGGCCATTTGTGTCAACGTCGCGTAGTCATGGTCGCTTCCCTGCTTCGCCCATTGGCCGCGGCACTCCTGCACGATCCACAGCCCAACGATGTTTTTGAGCAGTCGCACGGAGCCGCCGTAGCCGATCTCGTTGGTGAAATTCAGTTCGCGGCACGGGTCGGTGATAATCGGCGCCGGCAATTCCACGCCCATCAACGACCAGGTCCCGGAGCTGAGGTAGGCCCAGCCTTCCCCCGAACCAGGCACCGCCGCCACAGCCGCGCCGGTGTCGTGCGAGCAGGTGGCGATCACTTCCAGGCCCTTCAAGCCGGTTTCGCGCGCCAGTTCCGGCCGTAACGGCCCCAGGCGCGTCCCCGACCGAACAATCGGCGGAAACAGGCCGGCGGGAACGTCCAGCGCCTCGAGCAGCGGCCGCGACCACGACTTCGTGCGCGGATTGTATAACTGGCTGGTGCTGGCCATCGACTCCTCCGCCCGCGCCAAGCCCGACAGCAGGAAGTTGAAACCATCGCCGACGAGCAGCAGTCGATGCGCTTGCTTCAGGCGCGCCGGCGCTTCCGCGGCCAGTTGATAAATCGTGTTGAGCGGCATGAATTGAACACCCGTTTCGGCGAAAATGGTTTTCCAATCCACCCGCGCTTTGGCGCGCGCCACGCCCCGCGCCGTCCGCTCGTCCCGGTAATGGAACGTCGGCGAGAGCAGCGCGCCCTGCGCGTCGAAAAGCAGGTAATCGACGCCCCAGGAATCAGTGCTGATGCTGTGGATCGAGAGGCTCCGTTGCGCGGCTTTTTTCATGCCAGCCTTCAATTCCTCAAACAGCGCCAGGATGTCCCAGTGCAACGAGCCTTCCGCCTCGACCGGCCGGTTGGGGAAACGATGCAGTTCCTCCAGCGTGAGCCGGCGGTCCTCCAGCATGCCCAGGATCAACCGCCCGCTTTCGGCCCCCAAATCACAACCCAGGTAGTGAGTGCGCATCTTTTACTGAGGCGTTGATCGGCACCCTTGAGCAAGGCTCACCCTCGCCCCATCGCTCAGGGGCTTTTGCTCAAGGATGGCGAGCCCTTTCGCCGAGTCGCAGACGGTGACCTCGGCCTCGGTCAAAGTGGCCAGCGAACAGCCGCTGGCCTTCACGGCGAACTGCTCGGCGCTGAGTTTGATCGAAACGTTCCCTTCGCCGAGGATTGCGAGCTGGCGGTCCTCACGCCCGATTTTCCGGGAAAGTCTGACCAAACTGGAGATTTCCTCTTGCATGCAACGCGCGAAAATTAAAACTGCCTGCGCGGCCCGACGCAAAGTCTAATTGTGTCCATAAAAAGGGGGGGAAGGGAAAACACCCTCCTTCGGGACGCCAGACCCGAGTTGTCGCCAAAGGCTTTGCACATGGCGGTGGCGAAGCTGCAATCCTCGGGCAAAGAACAAAGCAAATCCTCAAAACCCACTTTTATCTCGCGCACCCTCCCGACCTTCCGAGCTTGCGCGTCCCCTTGGTGGAGACTTAGATTTACCTGTGATGTCACATGCGGATTTTGTCCATCTCCATTTGCATTCCGAGTACTCGCTGCTCGACGGGGCGTGTCGTCTCGACCGCCTCATGGAGAAGGCGCAGGCGCTGAAATTCCCCGCGCTGGCGCTCACCGACCATGGCGTGCTCTACGGCGCGATCGACTTCTATCAGGCGGCGCACCACGCCGGCATCAAGCCGATCATCGGCTGCGAAGTGTACGTCGCTCCGGGGAGCCGGCTCGAGAAAAAAACGACGAGCGGCAGCCGCGATGTTTATCACCACCTGATCCTGCTGGCCCGGGACGAAACCGGCTACAAAAATCTCATCCAACTGGCCACCGCCGCGTACCGCGAGGGCTATTATTACAAGCCGCGCATCGACAAGGAAATCCTGGCGGCGCACGGCGGCGGCCTGATCGCGCTCTCCGGCTGCCTGGCCAGCGAAATCCCGGACTTGATTCAGAAAGACGATCTGCGCAAGGCCCGCGACACCATCGACTGGTTCAAGCAGACGCTCGGCGCGGAAAATTTTTACCTCGAACTCCAAAACCACGGCCTCCCCGAGCAGGCCAAAGTGAACCAGCGCCTGATTCCGTGGGCCAAGGAATTTGGCCTGGGACTCGTCGCCACCAACGACGTCCACTACCTCGAAAAGAGTCACTCCCACGCGCACGATTGCCTGATCTGCATTGGCACGCAGACAACGCTCAACGATCCCAAGCGGATGAAATACGCGCCGGAACAGTTTTTTCTCCGCTCCGCCGACGAGATGAAGGCGCTTTTCGCCGAAACACCCGAAGCGGTCAGGAACACGCTCGAAGTCGCCGAGAAGTGCAACCTCGAAATCCAATTCGGCAAACTCCACTATCCGGTCTTCCATCCGCCGGAGCATTTCACCCGCGAAAGTTACCTGCGCCGCTTGCTCGCCGAAGGCCTCCATCGTCGCTACACCCTCCGCGCCCGCGCCGAAAACCAGGACTTCATCGTTGAGGGCATCGATGACCCCAGCCGTTTGCCCACTTATCAGCCGGCTGCGGCGCCAACCGGCCCGTCGCGGTCCCCCGCGCGCGACCACCGCGATCCGGCTGTCGCCGCGGCGGTCAAAGTCGTCCTCGACCGTCTGCGCACCGAACTGGCGACCATCGAGCAGACCGGCTTCATCAGCTACTTTCTGATCGTGGGCGACTTCATCCGCTACGGACGCAGCAAGGGGATTTCGTGCGTTGCCAGAGGATCGGCCGCCGGCTCGCTCGTCACCTATCTGCTCGAAATCTCCAACCTCGATCCGATCCGCTACGGCTTGCTCTTCGAGCGCTTTCTCAACCCCGAGCGCGTCAATCCCCCGGACATCGACATCGACTTCGCCGACGATCGCCGGGCCGACGTCATCGAGTACGTGCGGGAAAAATACGGCCGTGAGTCGGTCGCCCAAATCATCACCTTCGGCACGATGGGCGCCAAGTCGGTCGTGCGCGATGTCGGCCGCGTTATGGGCCTGAGCTACGGCGAGTGCGACCGCCTCGCCAAGATGATCCCCAACGAACTGAAAATGTCGCTGGACAAGGCGTTAAAGCAATCCCCGGAATTCAAGCGGGCCTGCGAGACCGAGGAAGTCACCCGCGAGCTGGTTGACACCGCGTTCATCCTCGAAGACCTCGTCCGCAACGCCTCCGTGCATGCGGCGGGCGTGGTCATCGGCGACCAGCCGCTGGTCAATTTGCTCCCCCTCAAGCAGGACGACGAGGGCGCGCTCGTGACCCAATACGCCATGGATCCGGTCGGCGATCTCGGCCTGTTGAAAATGGATTTCCTTGGCCTCAAAACCCTCTCGGTCATCCGCAACACTTGCGAGATGATCCGCCAAACTCAGGGCCTCAACGTTCCCATCGACGATCTCCCGCTCGACGACGCCCCGACTTACGACCTGCTCAACAAGGGCAACACCGTCGGCATTTTCCAATTGGAATCCGGGGGAATGCGCGACCTTTGCCGCAAGTTTCAAATCAGTTCCATCGAACACATCACCGCGCTCGTCGCGCTCTATCGCCCCGGCCCTATGGATCTCATCCCCGACTTCATCAAACGCCGTCATGGCGAGGTGACGATCGAGTATGAGCATCCGCTGCTCGAACCGATCGCCAAGGAAACTTACGGCGTCCTGATCTACCAGGAACAGGTGATGCAGGCCGCGCAAGTGCTGGCCGGTTACACGCTCGGCGCCGCCGATTTGCTGCGCCGGGCCATGGGCAAGAAAAAGCCCGAAGAAATGGCCTTGCAGCGCGAGAGCTTTGTCCGCGGTTGCACCAAAATCAACGGCATCCCGGCGGCGAAGTCCAACCAGATTTTCGATTTGCTGGAAAAATTCGCCGGCTACGGCTTCAACAAATCGCACGCCGCCGCCTACGCCATCGTCGCCTACCAGACCGCTTACCTCAAGGCCAACTACCCGGTCGAATTCCTCAGCGCGATGATGACCAACGAAATGGGCGCGACCGACAAGCTCAGCGTGGTGCTCAACGAAGCCAGGGCGATGGGCGTGGACGTGCTGCCGCCCGACGTGAACGAGGGCCGGGCCTATTTCTGGCCTGCCCAAAGCCGGGCCGCCGCCCGCCCGCCCCTGGCCATCCGCTTCGGCCTGGCGGCCATCAAGGGCGTCGGCGAAGCCGCCGTCCAAAGCATCATCAAAACGCGCGAGGAGGGCGGCCGATTCACCAGCCTAGCCGATTTCTGCGAGCGCGTGGGCGCGCGCACCGTGAGCCGCAAAGTCCTTGAAGCCCTCATCCGCTGCGGCGCTTGCGATGGCTTCGGCGAAACCCGGGCCACGCTCTTCTCCCAAATCGACCAGACCCTGGCCCGCGCCGCCAGCGCGCTGCAGGACCGCCAGCGCGGACAGAGTTCCCTCTTCGGCCAGTTGGAAGAAAGCGCGCCGAAGAAAACGGAGAGCAACGGCCGGCTTCCCGAATGGCCCCAGCACGAATTACTCGCCGCCGAAAAGGAATTGCTCGGCTTTTACGTCACCGGCCATCCGCTCACCCCCTACGCGCCGCTGCTCGAACAATACGCGCTGCACGATTCCGTGGCCGCCACTCAGTTGCCCAACCGCAGCCTCACCCGGATTGGCGGGCTGATCGCCGCCGTGCAGCAAGGCGTCTCCAAGAAGAGCAACAAGCCTTACGCGCTGGTGACCCTGGAAGACCTCAAGGGCACCTTGCAGTTGCTTTGCTTAAACGAGAACTATGAAAAGTACCGCGAGTTGCTCGTTCCGAACAAGGCCGTGCTGGTCGTGGGCGAAGTCAACAATGGTGAGGACAAGCCGAAGCTCTTCCCGCAAGAAATCCTGCCGCTCGAAGACGCTCCGCGACGTTATACCAAACAGGTCCACTTCCGCCTCCACACCACCCGCCTCACGCCCGAATTACTCGAAGCTGCCCGCCAGTTGGCCGCCGCCCATCCGGGCAATTGCCCGCTGTTCCTCTGCCTGATTCGCCCCAGCGGCGCCATCCTCTTCCTCGAAACCCACGAAAAATACAAGGTCGCTCCCTCGTCCGAACTGCAACAGGCCGCCGACGCGTTATTTGGCGAAGAAACGTATTACGCGAAGGTGGACCGCAGCCCGCCCGAGCGCGCCCAACGCGTTTGGGAGCGAAGAAGCAGCGAGGCTGACCACGGATGACACGGATGGGCTTTGGTTCCAAAAAGGGGGCAAACTCCCGCGAACCACGCTAAGAACGCGAATGAAGCTTTGCTTTAATTCCCGGGCCGGGAAGCTCAGGAGCGCGACAGATGACCCCGAGACCGCCGACGGGATTTGCCTTGACTCGAAATAACAGAAGGAAACGAAGGAAACGAAGGGGGCGGCAACCTTCATTTCAAGACCGGGGGCAAGCTCTTCGTTGCCTTCGTTGCCTTCTGTAAATCGCTTTGCCTTGGCTCGAACGGCCGGGACCAAAATTAACAGAAGGAAACGAAGGAAACGAAGTGGGTCGCAGCGATCTTTGACTCCGAAGGGGTGACGAACTTCTCGTTGCGCAAGGGGATGGCTTTGGGCTGGGCCGCGAGCGCGAGCACAAACAGGAGTCAAACCGCAAGCAGGGCGAGCGAAAATTTCGCGGCCACATCTGCACTTCTCGGGTCTGCCCAAGCACCAGAGCGCCAAAGAAAGACCTTGCCACCACGTCGGGACAGGCACAAAATCACACCTAATGATTGCGATGGAAAAGCAATTCTCCGTCGTCCGAATGGCGTCAAACAGCAAAGCCCGGTCAATGGACCTCTGGCGAAGAGCGCGTTATCAAGAACTGGGCCCCATATGTCCCACAGCCCGCTTCACCTTACCTACGAGTTGAATTCCAAGGGTCGTCTTGATTGAGAGGATTCCTCGGGGAACAACCAAAACCCAGATGCCCCGCGACCCCACCTTCCCATCCGTGGCGTTCCTTAGCCTAGCGCATGTCCGGCCGTTCATCATCGCGGCCACCTTGCTTCTCGGATGTAGCGAACTTTTCGCCCAATCCAGCGGTTATAACCTGCGCGGTTATCTCTGGGCCCATGACCCTTCCACCATCATCCGGTGCAAAGATCGTTTTTACATCTTCTCAACAGGGCAGGGGATCATCTCCAAATCCTCTTCTGATAAAATCTTTTGGTCGGTGGGCCCGCAGGTTTTCGCCAGTCCACCTTCCTGGACCACAACTGCGATACCAGGCTTCCGTGGCGTCTTTTGGGCCCCGGACATACTGTTCTTCAACAACAAGTACTATCTCTACTACGCCGTCTCTACCACTGGAAGCCAGGTCTCCGCAATCGGTCTCGCTACCAACCCTACACTCGATCCAAACGATCCCGCTTACCGCTGGACAGACCAGGGCCCAGTAATCCAATCCCGCAACGGCTTCGCTTATAACACTATTGACCCCAGCTTTGTTTGGGACGAGGCTGGCAATCTGTGGATGTCCTTTGGCTCTTTTTGGGACGGTATTTACGTCGTTCAGCTTGATCCGATAACCGGCCTCCTGCTCTCGCCAACTTCCCAAACCTTTCAGGTAGCTTTCAACAGCTCCATCGAAGCTTCATACATCTATCGTCGCGATCCGTACTACTACCTCTTCGTCAATTGGGGCGCTTGTTGCTTGGGTGTCAACAGCACATACGAAGTCCGTGTTGGACGGAGCATCAGCCCCACCGGCCCATACCTGGACCGGAAGGGACAGGACATGCTAAACCGCGGTGGAAACCTGTTCATGCGCGGAACCGGCAAGTTCACCGGACCAGGGCATGTTGCCATTTTCTCCGACGGCACGAATGAGTGGTTTACGTATCACTATTACGACGCCAATGCTTGGGACCAAGGTTGGCAGGTCTATGGTCGTCCCACTCTTGGTCTTGCTCCGTTGTCGTGGACTGAGGATCATTGGCCTGTGTTCACCAACGATTGGTCGGCCGTTTATAACTTCGACGTCGATTGCGCTGAAGCAAATGGACAATACTATGGGTTGCTTCAGAACGGCGCCTCAATCCAAAATGACCCAGTCCACGGGCACGTCCTGGATCTAAGTGGCGCGGGCCAGTACGCCTGGCTTCCACCTGGCGTCGGTTATGGGCAGACCTTCGCAGCCGTGGTAAAATGGCGTGGAGGCGGCCATTGGCAGCGCATATTTGACTTCGGACTCAGCACTAACCACACCTTCATGATCACTCCTGCCTCTGACGGCAACGTACTGCGTTGCGACCTATATCCGAACCACGACTTCCAGAGTCTCCAATGGAATAAACCGCTTCCCATCAACGTTTGGACCCATATCGCTGTAACGTTCGACGGCACGCGCGGGGTTCTTTACGTAAACGGCGCTGCCGTCACCACCAATAACGCCATGAAATGGCTACCTGCGGATGTCGCCATGCAAACCAACCACCTGGGACGCAGCAAGTTTACCGCAGATCCCTATTTCAACGGCCAAATCGCTAGTTTTCGCTCCTATGGACGCGCACTGTCGGCCACTGAGATCCTCGATCCATTACCCCGCATCCTGCAGCCAGTTGGCGGTTCGACCTGGTCGCCTGGGGCCACTATTACCTTCGCTGGCGAGGCCACCGACTTCGCCGACGTTCCGCTCGCGCCAACCAATTTGACCTGGGCAATAAAATACTACGAGGTCGGTCAATCGAATCTGGTCTTCGGCCCCCTCAGCGGAGTGACCAATGGCGTCTTCGTGGTGCCTTCCAACACTTCCGGCACCGGAATTTACAACGTCATCCTAACAGCGACAGACGGGGCGCACCAGGGTACGTTTTCAGTTCCTTTGAGGCGAGCTGATGCCAACTCTGATTGGTCTTCTTTTTATTCGTTCACAATCGATGCTCGGGACGAGAGCAACCGCTTTAATGGTGTGCTCATCGGGGGCGCGTCCATCCAAACCGGCACTTTGCAAGGCAGTGTGCTAAATCTATCTAGCAGCGGCCAATACGTCAGCCTCGATCCGGGTGTCAGTTCAGCCCAGACGTTTTCTGGCTGGGTGAACTGGCGAGGCGGCGATTCCTGGCAGCGCATTTTCGATTTCGGCCGCGACACAAACCATTGGTTTATTCTCACGCCCAACGATGCGTCAGGTTTCGTTCGCTGCGCGATTGCACCAGACGGACAGCTTTCCGCGCAGGCCATCGCGACGACCACGTCATTTCCGCTCAATACCTGGACGCACGTTGCTGTAGTGCTTGATGGCCGCCAGGGCATCCTCTATTTGAACGGTAATGCAGTGGCCGTAAACAACAGCGTAAACGCCTTGCCCTCAGACGTCCCTGCCAATCAAAGTTCCTTCGGCAGAAGCGAATACCCTGCTAATCCTTATTTCGACGGGGAGCTTGATTCCATCTTTCTCTCTCCGAAAGCCCTCTCGGGTTCGGCGATTAAGCAGGCGTTCCTGAGCCCCACCCTCACCTCGACGGTCGGAGGTGGCGCGCTAAGTCTATCTTGGCCACAATGGGCGGCGAGTATGCAGCTCTACACCACTACGAACTTGGCGCAGAGCACGAACTGGCGCTCTGTCACCAACGTACCGAGCATGCTCAACGGCCTTCTCACTGTGACCCTTCCGGCAAACAGCGGCCATGGTTTCTACCGGCTCCAATGGCCGTGACGTGCGCATATTTGCCGCCCATCGTCATGCCGCTTCCTGCGCGTGAAGGTGAAGCGGTGGGTTCTTGATATTGATAACTGAAGCGGCGCCGGCCCATTCTTCGGTCATGGCCCGCAAGGTTCCACGCTTCGCTTAATTTCAGATTGCAGATTCCAGATTGCAGAAGCCCAAACGTGGAGGCGGAGTCATCGCCGGGTTGTTCCTCGGTTGTATCACCGGGAGCGAGAACCCGGACCGATGAACTTTGGCCGACTGGCGCATTCAAGGACCCCTTTTTGCGCATTGGGGGGGGGAGGGGCTCCCCTCAGGAGGCGCCGAAGTCGCTGCGGCTGCCGCAATCCTGAGGCAGCTTCCGTTCCCGCCTCGACTTTTCAGGTTGACGGGCCGCAGTGGCCGCGATTGGGATGCCTGCGTGAGGTGGCGCCGGATGCCGGGTGGGGGCACCCGGCCTACAGGCCGCGCTGGCAGCAGCTCTGGGGGCGTTGGGGTACATTCGACTCCTCTCCCGATGCCCTCACCCCCAGCCCCCTCTCCCATCCGATGGGCGAGGGTGGCGTCGGACTCTCCTCGACCGTGGAGGAGAGGGAGGATTATTGTTTGGGACGTTTTACCCAGGTAGTCGCTGCGCTGCAACGCTTTGGGTGGAATCCGCAGCCCCGTTGGGGCCGGAACGGACCGGGTCGGTGACGCGGCTGGCCGCATTGTAAAGAGTTAGCTGAGACACAGTCATAACTCCTTCTGGGCGTGGGAGTTAGCAAATTTCTCACTGTGAGAAGTTTGACCCTGGGGGGCGCGGCGCGATGTCCCCGCCCGCGACGCAGCGGGCGGAACGTCCGGATTGCGCCGCTGAACGCGGCGCGGACGGCGCGGCGCGCCATCCCTACCTTCGCGCTAAACACATACGACGCCGACGGGCGCGACCGAGACGGTCGCGTTCCCCACAACTAATTGGGTTGCAACCGGTTACGAAAGTTCTTGACTCTCCCAAGCGTTTGTGGTATTGGTCTTCCTGCGATGCAGAAACGATTGTTTCCTTGTAGCCCGGAGCCGAGGGCGGCGGGGACGGTCGTGTCCCCGGAAGGGCGGGAAGGCCCGGGCCGCGGCGGCAAGCCGGACCGGCGCTTGAGCGAAACCGGGGAGAGCACGGCGCGGATCGCACAGGGTTGCGGCGGAGGACAACGATTGCGCAAGTGGCTGGGCCGCTGGCGTTTGGGAGTCGGCCCGGTGATTGGCGCGCGGAATATTTGGGGCGATTTGCGCTACCCCGGTGGAGGCTGCCGGGCGAACCTTTCTCAATCGCTACACCAGCCCATTCGCCGCTTTCCGCCACTTCTGCCACTCAGGACGATCGTAACACTTGTTTCATTTGTGACTTGGATGAACTCGGATCGAAAATCCTCCCGATTGCGGGCGCTGCGCGCGGCCACTGGGGGGCGGTTCAGAACCGCCCAATTTCAGAATGCAGATTGCGGAATGCGTACCGGCACGGGCGAGTCGCCCGTGCGGCGCATTTTCCGGACACGACCTCACCACAAGAAAGACTTCTGTTCCGCGAGCAGAGTCTCGCCGTCCCAGAGCGTGGCGCGCCAGGCCACCAGCTCGCCGAATTTTTTGTAGTCCTCGCCGGCGAGGATGAGCGAGGTCCATTTGCTCAGGCCGCCGAGGTGTTGCCCGGTCGCCTCGAGGGTGGCACGGGTGGCTTCTTTGCCTTGGCCGCCGCGCAGTTCGACGCGCAACTTAAGCGGCGTGTTTTGGCGCGCCTTCCATTGGACATCCATTCGCAACCCCGACCGTTCCTCCGGCCGGTGGCGCAACTGCGCCTGGTAGGCGTCGCGGTCGAACAGACTCGGCGAGAGCGCGTGCCGTCCCTGGCGATCCAGGTAGAGCGGCAACACCTTGATCACCTTGTTCGAGGCGGCAAGCGACGCCGGAACCGGCGACAACCCCATGAGGAGAACGGCTAGAAAAGTAGTCCAACGCACGCCCTTGATTTTAACTCCGCCGCGCTTCATCCTCAATGCCAAGTTAAGCCAGAAAAAGATTGAACTGCCGCCGACCATCCGGCAGAGAGTACCGCCTCGATGAAAGCTGTCATTCTCGCCGCCGGCAAAGGCACGCGCATGCGAGAACTCACCGACGCCCTCCCCAAACCGATGCTCAAGGTCCAGGGCAAACCGATCCTCGAACACATCCTGGCCGGACTCTCCGGTGCCGGCATCCGGGACGTTTTCATCGTCACCGGCTACCGGGCCGAGGTGGTTGAAGACCATTTTGGCGGCGGAAAACTCCTGGGCATGCGCATCGCGTATGGCCGCCAGGCGGTGCAGGACGGCACGGGCAAGGCGCCGGCATTGGCCAAGGACTTCGTCGGCGCGGAGGCGTTTCTCCTTACTTACGGCGACATCCTCGTGAAGCCCGAAACCTATCCCGAAATGGTCCGGCGATTTCACGAAGGCCAGTTCTCCGGTCTGGTCACCGTCACCGCCAGCGCGGATGTGATGAAAGGCGGGCTGAACTTGTTCGACGAGAAATTTTGCCTGGCGCGCGTGGTGGAAAAGCCGAGCGCCCGGCAAATCACGGAATTGCGCGAACAAGGCTGGCTCAAAGCCGGCCAGCCCGCCTGGTGCAACGCCGGCATCTACATTTTTCGGCCCGTGCTGTTTGAGTTCACGGCGCGGCTGCAAAAATCTCCGCGTGGCGAGTACGAATTGACCGACGCGCTGAACGACATGATCGCCGCGGGCCATCGCTTCGCGGGCATGCCGATCCCCGGCCGCTGGGTGGACGTTCGCGATCCCGAAGTGCTGGCCGCCTTGGAAAAAGAGTAAGGCCACCTCAAAGCGCCTCGCCAGCCCTCCGCCGCCGGCAATGCGGACCCTGCCGCCGCATGATCCGCGGACTTTCGCCTCGATTCCAACCCCGGGCGAGTTGACCGATCAAACTGGTTGGTCCGGCCAATCGCGCGCCTATCGCCGATTTCCCATCGAACCTCGCGCGGCGATTTCCGGCGACCGAAGAAGGACTTGAAATCTCCCTCGCGCCAATTAGTTTGTTCGCCCGCGCGCGCTTAGCTCAGCGGTAGAGCACTTCCTTCACACGGAAGGGGTCGCAGGTTCAAACCCTGCAGCGCGCACCATCTGTCTGCCGGACGCGCACCTTGGGGGGAATTCTCTCATCTCTCTATGGCATTGAATTGAGAGCAAGAGGCCCCGAGCCAAGCAGGTGAGGATTGTTTTTGGTTGCTTGCCTTCTGTTCCTTTCCGTCAGTAGGATGATGGCCCGTGCACCGCACGGAGCGATTGCCGGGTCGGCTCCAAGAAGCTGCGCCATGAAAAACGCGGAACGGTTTCTGTTCGATCATCACGAGTTGACGCGCCGTTATTTCATCCGTCTGGGCGTGGCGGGCGCGGCCGCCTTGGGGTTTGGACGGCTGGCCGCCGGCGCCGACCCGCTGGCGCCCGAACTGACCAAGGCCCTCGAATCGCTCGAACCGTACTTCACTCCCCCGGAGAGCTTCCGCGACGTGTCGCGCGGCAAGCCGCTGCCACACTCCCTGCCCGAGGAAAAAAAACGCGAGGTCGGTCTGACCCGCGAGACCTGGAAGCTGGAAGTCATCTCCGATCCCGACAACCCGGCGAGCATTCGCAGCCCGCTCACGCAAAAAGACGGGACCGCCCTCGATTTCGCCGGCTTGATGAAACTTGCCGAAAAGCATACCGTCCGGTTTCCGAAGGTGATGACCTGCCTGAACATCGGCTGCCCGCTTGGCACGGGCATTTGGGAGGGTGTGCCGCTCCGCGAGCTGATCGCGCTGACACAGCCGCGCGAAAACCTGCGCCGCGTCTTCTACCATGGCTATCACAACGACGATCCGCAGCAGATGTTCCGCAGCTCGCTGCCGATTGACCGCGTGCTGGAAGACCCCTTCGACCTGCCGCCGGTGATTTTGTGTTACAAACTCAACGGCCATTGGCTCGACAGCACGCGGGGCGGGCCGGTCCGCATGGTCGTGCCCGAGGCCTACGGTTTCAAGTCGATCAAGTGGCTCACGCGCGTCGTTCTCACCAACCTCTACCACGCCAACGACACTTACGCCGAAGGCAACAACGACGTGGAGAGCTGGCTCAAGACCTTCGCCGCGACGCTCTCCGTCCCCCGCGTAGTCAAACCCGGCGAGAAAATCCCGGTCACCGGCTATGCCCAGGTCGGCCTTGCCGGTTTGTCGAAGGTCCAGGTCTGGATGCAAACCAACGCCATGGAGCGGCCGGCCGGCGACAGGTACTTCGCCACCGCGCCCTGGACAGATGCTCAAATCCTCCCCCCGCCCAAGCATTGGGGCGATCTGCCAGACGGGAAGATACCCGAGGGCACCCTGGGCTTTGACCCGGAGACCGGCCAGCCCCGCGCCTGGCCGATGCGACTGGCCAAAATCCACTGGGCCGCGCTGCTGCCGGGACTTCCTGCCGGCGAATACACGTTGCGCTGCCGGACCATCGACGGGAAAGGCATCGCCCAGCCCCTGCCGCGCCCTTTCCGCAACTCCGGCCACTCGGAGATCGAGTCGGTGGACATCACCATTAAGACATGACCGTTTAGGGCGGGCCGAGCATAAGGGCAAATCCGGACAGCTCCTGATTCCAAGCGTACGGTGTCTTGCGGCCACGGATCCAACACGGATTCCCATGGATCTGAAATTTCAAATTCTCAAATCCGTGTTCATTCCGGGTTTGATCCGTGGCTCAAAATGGAATGTCCTTGGCTACCGTTCAAAGGCTGGCGGAAACCGGTCGTAACGGCCGGACAAAGTGCCGCGCCGAGGCAAACTACAAGCTTGCGTTCCAGGCCGTTCCAGTGGCCAGCTGGCTTACTGGAACAATTGAGGCGCGAACTCGTTGAGGTAGCTGCGCCAGTTGATCCAAGTGTGAGCGCCGGACGTTTCGATGAACACGGGATCGAAACCATGCCGCCTCAGCATGGCCACGGTGCCGCGCGAGGTTTCAATCAGGAAGTCGTCCTTGCCCGTGGCGAACCAAAGGAGCTTGAGACCTTTCTTCACCTTGGCGTCATCCAGCGCCTTCTTCTGTCGCTCCTCCCAGGTCGGACCAGTGGGTGCGTTCGTCGCACCGCCTCGACCTCCGCCAAAGGATGCAATCAATCCCGAACTGAACACGCCGACGTAGCCGAACTTGTCCAAGTGGGGAATAGCGATGTTCAATGTCTGGCTTCCGCCCATCGAGAGACCGGCAATCGCGCGGCGCTGCTTGTCGGTGTGGACCCGATAATGTTTTTCCGCGTAGGGCATGATGTCGTTCACGAAATCCTGCACGAACTCATCGACCGGGGGCTGTCCGCCAGACCCTCGCGCGCCGAATCCACCGCCCGCGCGGGTATGGCCGGCCGGCATCACGATGACCATGGGCCTGGCCTTCCTGGCGGCGATGAGATTGTCCAGGATGAAACCGGCGCGCCCCACGGAGGTCCAGGCTTCATCACAGTCCCCGGCACCGTGCAACAGGTAGAGAATGGGATATTTGCCTTTTCCGGATTCGTAGCCGGGCGGGGTATAGACGTGCATCCGCCGAAACTTGCCCAGCGCTTTTGAATAATAGGTGACGGCCGACACCGAGCCGTGGGGCACGTCCTTGGTGTCCATGAAGTCTGAACCGGGAACGTGGACCAGGCTCCAGACGTTGTTGTTGGACTCGCTGGTGGCGGGATTTCGAGGGTCGATCACCGAAACGCCGTCCACGTTAAAATTATACCGGTACGCCCCCGGTTCGACAGGCCCGAGGGTCACTTCCCAAACTCCGTTCGTGCCTTTCGCCATCGGCGCGCCTTGGTCATTTCCTGGAATGTCGGTGCCACTGAGACGCACGGCCTCACCGTTGGCTGCCAGGATGCGAAAAGTGACGTGCCGGTCCGCGGAAACTTCGGGCGACACCACCGGAGGCCCTTGAGGGCCGCCACCCCGCGGCGGTTGGGCCGCCGGTTGCGCGAGAGCGGACCGAATGAAAATCATCGCCGCGAGCAGAGCGGCGTTTACCAGGGGCATCTTCATATTTCGAGCGTTCATTGTTTTCGCTTTCTCTTGCCGGGCAGTTGGCGCGAGTGACAGGTTGACGACGAAAAGACCGGGTCGTTTGCTGTTAAGTTGCTGTCGAAAAGGGAGACAATTGAAGTTGTCCGCCGGTTACAAAATCGGTGCCTCTAAATTCGGTGTGTTGCGGCCACGGATCAAACACGGATGGAGTCACGGTTCGGCAGGAGCCTCGCATAGAGATCCTTTGTACGACCGGCAGGGCGAAACTCCTGCTGAGTCCCATCTTTGGCCCTCGGTCCCTTTCCGTGGCCGTGCCCGCTCCTGTGCGCAGGCTCAGTCCAGCCTTGCATCGGGTCCGCAAGACCGAATACAACTCGCCGACACCCAATCCTCTTGGCCGCCGGATGAATGAAATAAAGGTAGCTGCCGGGCCGCTCGCGGCATTTTGCGCCGCGTGTTTCCAGAAGCTCGGGCTGTCGTCGGAAGCGGCCCGGCTCACGGCAGAGAACTTGATCTTTGCCAATCGACGCGGGGTGGATTCGCACGGCGTCATCCGGCTGAAAATCTACGCGGAGCGGTTGCGCGCCGGCGGATTCAATGCGAACGCGCAGCCCCAAGTCGTTTGCGATCAGGAATCCTCCGCGTTGATTGACGCCCGGCACGGCATGGGTCAAGTCGCGGCGACGGCGGCGATGAAGTTGGCCATCGCCAAGGCCGAAAAAACCGGTGTGGCGGTGGTTAGCGTCAAGAACAGCAATCATTTCGGCGCCACCGCCTTTTATGCCCGCCAGGCCATCGAGCATGGAATGATCGGTTTGGCCGCGACGAATGCGGGGCCGACTATGGCGCCGACCGGCGGCCGGGAGGGCCGCTTGGGCAACAACGCCTTCGCCATCGCCGTGCCGGCGGGCAAGCATCCACCCATCCTCCTGGATATGGCCACCGGCGCCGCCGCTTGGGGCAAAATCTTCCTCGCCCAACAGGAGAAACGAAAGATTCCGATCACCTGGGCCTTGGACAAAAACGGTTCACCGACGGACGATCCGAACGCCGCAGCCGATCGGGGTTTGATTCAGCCGTTCGGCGGTTACAAAGGTTACGGACTGAGTCTGCTGATCGATATCCTTACCGGGGTGCTGTCCGGCGGCGCGTTCGCGACGCGCGTCCGAACTCTCTACCAGCAATTGGAAATCCCCTCGCAAGTGGCCCACCTGTGCGCGGCCCTGCGCATCGACGCGTTCATGCCGCTCGCCGAGTTTCGTCAGCGCATGGACCGGATCATCGAACTGATGCGTGCCTGTCCGACGGCCCCGGGTGTCGAGCGCATTTTTGTTCCGGGCCAGATCGAGTACGAGACGGAACAGCGGCGCACGGCTGAGGGAATTCCGCTGAATGGCGAGTTACGGGAGGAACTCGGAGCGCTCGGCGCGGAATTGGGGGTAAAGCCCCCATTTTAATTCTGGACGGACAGTGTTGTCGCGACTCTCCTCGACAGCAAAGAACTCGTGCGTGATTGTGCGCCCCGCGCCAAGCTGGGGAAAACCTGATTGCATCGAACGCCTGCGATGAGCACCCAGAACCTGGAAACTTCTCCCACAGTGTCGAGTTCGACCACCGTGACGAACGCCCGGCGCTGGACGATCGTGGTCTTGCTGTTCACCGCTTCCCTGATCAATTACTTCGATCGCGCCGCTGTTTCCTTCGCGCTCCCGCTTATCGCTCAAGACCTCGGCCTGGGGCCTGGAGCGAAAGGTCTCCTGCTCTCGGCCTTTTTCTGGTCGTACGCCTTGATGCAGATCCCCATGGGTTTGTGCGCGGACCGCTTCAACCTGCGCTGGTTGTATGCCGGGGCTTTCATTTTGTGGTCGGTGGCGCAAGGCCTGACCGGCTTTGCAACCACGCTGGGGATGTTGATCGCGTTTCGCGTGCTCCTCGGGTTCGGCGAGGCGATTTATCTGTCGGGCGGCACCAAGATTGTCAGCATTCTCTTCCCGCCATCGGAGCGCGGGCTACCTTGCGGCCTTTTCGACTGCGGCACCCGCACCGGCCTCGTGCTGGAAGGTCTCTTGGTGCCCTGGCTGCTGCTCCACTACGGATGGCAAACCACCTTCCGCCTCATCGGTTTTACGGCGCTGTTATGGCTGATTCCTTGGCTCTGGGCGACGCCGCGACAATTGCGTGGCGGCATTCCGATCATGAGGGAGACGGGTCGCTCGGCGATCGTCAAAGGCGCGCTGGCGCTCGTGCGAAACCGAAACTTGATCGGCATCTGTCTCGGTTTCTTTTGCTTCGACTATTACTGGTATCTGCTGGTGCTTTGGTTACCCGACTACTTCGTGACCGCGCGCAATTTTACGCTATTCAAGGCTGGCCTCTCCAGCGCGCTTCCTTTCCTGGCATTCGGAGTCTGCCAGCCGCTGGGAGGCTGGATTGCCGATCGCCTGGTGCGCGCCGGCTGGGACGAGACGCGGGTGCGCAAAGGGATCGTATCGGCGGCTTTTCTGACTGGACTGCTCCTCATCCCCGCTTCGCAGGCCACGAGTCCCAACGCAGCGACCGCGTTCATCATCGGCGGATGCCTGGTCGGATTGTCCGCCGCCAATATGCTCGTCATCCTGCAATACTGTGCCCCGCCGCATGAAGTCGGCCTCTGGACGGGCGTCTATAATTTCGTTGGCAACGTGGCGGGTACTCTGGCGCCACTGATGACCGGCTTCCTGGTCAAGAAGACAGGTTCGTACACGCCGCCATTCGTGCTGGCCGCCGTGGCGATTGCTGCCGGCCAGTTCTCCTTCTGGTTCATCGTCGGCCGGCTGCCGGCTCGGCGGTAATTGCCGGAGTTGAAGCTCGGCAGCCAGAATGGGCCAAAATCAGGAAGGCAAAATACCGACAGTGACAAATCGTCGGATGCTCTGGGAAATGCAGTTCACTCCTCAGACTTCAACCCTATCCCACTCCAGACTAATCGGCACCGAGGCACGTTGAACGGACCTCCACGCGGCCACATCAACCGGCTATTGCACCGGACCGCCCACTCGGATATCCTCGGCAGCGGCAAATGGACTTGATTGTTGCAGACCAGCGCTGCGGCCCTCGCGCCTGCCGGAAAAGGACCGCCGGCTGTGACCATGGATAATCCCTCCGGCCCTCTGCTCAACCTCAGCTTGCTGGGCTACTTGATCGGAACGGCGGCCGGCCTGCTGTTCCTGCGACAGGAGAAACTTGCCAACCTCTTCTCTTTCGGCTGCGCGGCGCTGGCCGCTCTCGCTGGCCTTATCGCCTGCGTCGCCTCCCTGGCCACCGGCGCGGCTGTCTCTGCTCCGCGCGTGCAGTTATTGCCGTCGCTCATTCCTTACGTCCAATTCACCGCCCGGCTCGACCCGCTGGCGGCGTTCTTCGGCCTGATCGTTTCGCTGCTCGGCCTGGCGCTCTCGATTTACTCGCTCGGTTACGCGCGCGGCTTTTACGGGCGCAAAAGCGTCGGCGTGCTCGGCGCGTTCTTTAACACGCTGCTCTTGACCACGACGCTCGTGTTCGTCTCGGACAACGCGTTCTTCTTCCTCATCGTCTGGGAAATCATGACGCTCGCCGCTTATTGCCTCGTCAGCTTCGAGCATGAACAACCCGAGACGCGCAAGGCCGGCGTCCTCTTCTTCATCATGTCGCACATCGGCACCGGCTGCATCATGCTGGGCTTCCTGCTCTTATTCCAGGCGTCCGGCGGCTACGGCTTCGAGGGGTTTCACGCGCTGGGTGAGAAGATGCGACCCGGCCCGCTCAACGCCGCCTTCCTGCTCTTCCTCTTCGGTTTCGGCATCAAGGCCGGCATCGTGCCGCTGCACATCTGGCTGCCGGCGGCGCATCCGGTCGCGCCCAGCAACGTCTCCGCCTTCATGTCCGGCGTGCTCATCAAGACCGGCATCTACGGCATGGCGCGCGTTTTCTTCGATTTCCTCGGCGCGCCGCCGAACTGGTGGGGCGTGACCGTATTGACCATCGGCACCCTCTCCGCTGTGCTCGGCGTGCTCTACGCGCTGATGCAGCACGACCTCAAACGGCTGCTGGCTTATCACAGCATCGAAAACATCGGCATCATCTTGATGGGCTTCGGCGCGGCGCTGATGTTTTTGCACACCAACCATTCGGTGCTGGCGGCGCTGGCGCTCATCGCCGGCCTGTATCACACCATCAATCACGCCTTGTTCAAGGCGCTGCTCTTTCTCGGCGCGGGGGCGGTGCTCCACGCCACGCGCACGCGCGAGATGGAACGGCTGGGCGGGCTGGCCAAGCGCATGCCGCAAACCGCCTTCTTTTTTCTCGTCGGCGCGGTCGCCATTTCCGCCTTGCCGCCCCTCAACGGGTTCGTCAGCGAATGGCTCACTTACCAGTCGTTGCTGCAGGGCTTCGGCACGACGGCGAGTCTGATCCGGCTGATGTTCCCCGTGAGCGGCGCGATGCTGGCCTTGACCAGCGCGCTGGCGGCGGCCTGTTTTGTGAAGGCATTCGGCATCACTTTCCTCGCGCAGCCCCGCAGCGAGGCGGCCGCCCTCGCCCACGAAGCCGCCCCCACGATGCTGCTGGGCCAGGCCATCCTTACCGCTGCGTGCGTCTTCCTGGGCCTATTCCCGACGACGTTTCTGACCCTGCTCGACCCGGTTACGCAACAACTCACCGGCCAGCAACTCAGCCAGCAACTCAGTGCGGCCAACGGGTGGGTCTTGTCCGGCGTGGTCTCCGATGGCGGCACGATTTCGACGCTGGGAATGACGCTGATGGCGGCCTGTCTGCTGCCCATCCCCTTCGCCCTCCGGTCGTTTTTCGGCCGCGGCTCGAAGATTCGCGTTGGCCCCACATGGGACTGCGGCCTCCAGGGTCTGACGCCGCAGATGGAATACACGGCCACCGGGTTCTCGAAACCGATTCGAATGATTTTCAAGGCCCTCTTCCGCCCGCACCGCGAAGTGCAGCGCGATTATGACTTCTCGCCTTACTTCGCCAAGACCCTCCGCTTCGAGGCCCACGTCGAGGAGATTTTTGAGACGCGGATTTATCGCCCGTTGAACCGCTTCATCCTGCGCGGTTCCCGCGCGATGCGCGCGCTCCAGGCGGGCAGCCTTCAGGCCTACCTGATTTACATCTTCGTCACGCTGCTGTTGCTGTTGCTCTTTGCGTTATGATTGCGCTCCGCTTGACGACTCTCCGCCGTGCCCCAATGGCGCCAGCCGCATCGCGACGGCGCGAAACCCCGGCCCGACCCGGCCTCCTGGCCCGCGCAAAACGCCGATGACGATCTCGATTCCCGCCATTGTTCTGCAAACGGCGTTGCTGCTCCTGCTCGCCCCGCTGGTCAGCGGTTGCGTCAAGAACTGGAAAGCCAAACTGCAAAACCGGCGCGGCCCACGCCTCTGGCAACTTTACCTCGACGTCATCAAATTCCTCCGCAAAGACATGGTCATCTCCGAGCACGCCTCGTGGGTGTTTTCGGTCGCGCCTTATGTGGTCTTCATCACGTCGCTGTTGGTGGGCCTGATGGTGCCCATGGTGACGACGCAAGCGCCGTTGAGCTTGTTCGGCGGCGCACTCGCCGTCATTGGCCTGTTGGCGCTGGGCCGCTTTTTCCTCGCCTTGGGGGGACTGGATCCGGCGAGCGCCTTCGGCGGCATGGGCAGCAGCCGCGAAATGACGTTCTCGGCCATCGCGGAGCCGGCGTTGATGCTCGCCATTTTCACCGTCGCCATCGCGGCCGGTTCCACCGACCTGAGCCGCGTGGTAACGGTCCTGCACGCGCCGACCTGGAAGCTGCTCAACCCGGCGCATCTCATGGCGTTTGCGGCGCTGTTCATCGTGTTGTTGGCCGAGACCGGCCGGATTCCCGTCGATAACCCGGCCACGCACCTCGAACTGACGATGATCCACGAGGCGATGCTGCTCGAATATTCGGGCCGCTACCTCGCGTTCATGGAATGGGGCGCGTCAATCAAGCAGCTCGTGCTTATGGCGCTGCTGGTCAACGTCTTCTTTCCCCTCGGCCTGACGACCGATGCCTCTGCCGCCTCACTCGCGATGGCGCTGCTGTGGTTCCTCGGCAAGCTGTTGCTGCTTTCAGGCGCGGTAGTGCTGGTCGAGACGGTGAACGCCAAACTGCGTCTGTTCCGCGTGCCGGACCTGCTGAGCGCCGCGTTCGTGCTGGCCACCTTGGCGCTGTTATCGACCTTCCTTTTTCAATGATCATGAACTCCCCCGCTCCCGCCGAAGTCGGCCCGCAACTCATCACGTTGTTCGCCGCGTTGATGCTCGTGCTGCAACTCCTCCTGGTGGTGCAGCGGATGTTGCTGACCAACATCCGCCTGTTCGCGCTGCAATCCTGCTGTCTGGCCGCCATCGCGACCATCGTCGCGGCCGCGCACGACGCTCCCCATGTTTATCTGGTGGCGTTGTTGACCCTGCTCGGCAAAGTTCTGCTCCTGCCCCGCCTGCTCACCCGGCTGGTCCGCCGCATCAACATCGTCCAGGAACTTGATCCGCTGCTAAACACCCCGACTTCGATGCTCGTTTGCGGGGGTCTCACCTTGCTCGGCTACATCGTGGCGCGGCCTTTCACTTCGCTGACACGGCTGGGGAACAACACGCTGCCCATCGCCATCACCCTGTTGCTCACCGGCTTTTTCCTCATGTTCAACCGCCGCAAAGCCATCACCCAGGTGCTTGCGCTGCTTACCATCGAGAACGGTGTCATGCTCGCCGCCGTGGCCCTCACCACTTACGGCATGCCGCTGGTGGTCGAACTGGGCATCTTCTTCGACGTCATGGTCGCGGTGATGGTGCTCGGGATTCTCGTCTATCGCATCCGCGAAAGCTTCGCCTCGATGGACACCAGCAAGCTGAGCCAACTCCGAGGATGACCCGATGCTGCTGACGCTCATCCTGCTCGTGCCGCTGCTCGCCGGCCTGCTCTGTCTGGTCGTCCCGTCGCGCCGACTGATGGAAGGGCTGAACGTGCTGGCTTTCGCCGCCGCGCTGGCGCTGGGAGTTCGCCTGCTCCACCAGGTGGTGGCGCGCAATCTCGTGTCCGAATGGGGCGAATTCCTCTACGCCGACGCGTTGAGCGCGTGGATGGTCCTGCTTATTTCCGCGGTGTCGCTGGGCACCTCTCTCTATGCCGGACGTTACTTTCGCCGCGACCTCGCGGCAGGCGCGGCGACGGCAGGCCGGGTCCGTCAATTTTTCGTGCTCACACCGTGGTTTGCGACCGGCATGTTTTTGGTGGTGCTGGCGAATAATCTCGGGGTGATGTGGTTTGCGCTCGAAACCACTGCGCTCGCCTCGGTGCTGCTCGTCGCGCTCTACAACCGGAAAACTTCGCTCGAGGCGGCTTGGAAATACATCATCCTCGGCAGCCTCGGCCTGGCGCTGGCGTTGTTTGGCACGGTCTTCACTTACGCGGCGGCCGTGAGCCAGCCCGGCTCGGAGCATTTGCCGAGCTTTAACTGGTCGCACTTGATGACCTTGGGTCCGCGGTTGGACCACGGTCTGATGAAGCTGGCCTTTGTCTTCGCGCTGGTGGGCTACGGCACGAAGGCGGGCCTGGCGCCCATGCACACCTGGCTGCCCGACGCGCACAGCGAGGCGCCTTCGCCCACCAGCGCCATGCTTTCGGGTGTCTCGCTCAAAATCGCTCTCTACGCTCTGTTGCGCTTTCACATTCTTGCGACCCAATGCCTGGACTCCGGGTTCAGCCGGGCGCTGCTGCTTTGCTTCGGCCTCTTCTCGATGTTTCTGGCCGCGCCGTTCATTCTGGTGCAGACCAACCTCAAGCGGCTGCTCGCTTACTCCAGCCTCGAACACGTCGGCCTCATCTGCGCCGGCATCGGCATGAACACGCCGCTGACCATCTTCGGCGCGCTGTTGCACATGGGTTATCACGCGCTGACCAAGCCGGTGCTCTTTTTCGCCGCGGGCAACGTTCATCAGACCTTGCACTCGCTGGAACTGCGGGTCATTGGCCCGGGTGTCGTCAAGGTGCTGCCGGTGACCGTGCTGTTGATGGGCCTGGCCGCCGTGGCGGCGATGGGCTTGCCGCCGTTTGGTTTATTCTACAGCGAATTCACCGTGATCAGCGGCGGCTTCGCGGCGAGCAAAACGTTCATCAGCATCCTGGCGCTAGTGGCGCTGGTGGCGGCGTTCTGCGGCATCCTCACACAACTGACGCGCATTTTCCTCGGCACGCCGAAACAGGAGCGCCCCAACGACTCGACGCCATGGGACGGCGTCGGCGCAATGGCGCTGCTCCTGGGCGGGCTGCTGGTGTTCAGCGTTTGGCTGCCCGCGCCGCTCATGCAACTGATTCAACGCGCGGCGGGAATCATTGGCGGGAAGCCATGACGCTGCTGCTGCTACTGCTCGTTCCACTGCTCGCCGGCCTGCTCTGCCTGGCGACAAACTCGCGCGTGTGGTGGGAGCGCCTGAACCTCGCGGCCTTCGCGCTCGTCGCGGGCCTGGCGCTATGGGTGGCCGGCAACGTCGCCACCCAGGGAACCATTTCCGCCCTTGACGGCTTCCTGCGCGCCGATGCGTTGAGCGCGCTGGTGCTGGGATTGACCGGGTTCGTGTCGGTGGTCTGCGCGATTTACGCCGTGGGCTACTTCCGCCGCGAGGCAAGTGAAGGCCGCGTCACGCACGCGCAATTGCGCCGTTACTACGTACTAACCCCGCTGTTCGTGGCCGCCATGCTGCTGGTGCCGCTGGCCGACAACCTGGGCGTCATGTGGGTGGCCACCGAGAGCACCACGCTGGCGTCGGTGCTGTTGGTCACCTTCTACAACCAGAAGACTTCGTTCGAGGCGGGCTGGAAATACATCATCATCGGCAGCGTCGGCCTTTCGCTGGCGTTGTTCGGCACCGTCTTCACTTACTACGCGGCGGTCGGCGTCCTCGGGCCGGAGACTCGCGGTGGCATGAACTGGTCGGTGTTGGCGGGCGTGGGCGACAAGCTCAACCAGCCGGCGATGCGGTTGATGTTCATCCTGGTGCTCCTGGGCTACGGCACCAAGGCCGGCCTGGCGCCGATGCACACCTGGAAGCCCGACGCCTACGCCGAGGCGCCCGTGCCGTCGGCCGCGCTGCTCGGCGCCGCCTTCATCAACTGCGCCTTTTATGCCATCATCCGCTTTGACGTGCTGGCGGAGAAATGCCTCGGCCGCGATTTTCCCGGCAAACTGCTGGGGGGCTTCGGCGTCGCGACGATTCTCGTCGCCACGCCGTTCGTGCTGGTACAGAGAAATTTTCGCCGGCTGCTGGCCTATTCGAGCATTGACCACGCCGGCATCATGGTGGCGGGACTGGGCTTTGGCGGCAAGCTGGGCGCGCTGGGCGCCACGCTGCACATGGTTTTCCACGCCGTGACCAAGCCACTGCTGTTCTTCTGCGCTGGCAACGTGCAACAGCAGTTCGCCACGCCTTATCTCTGGAAAGTGCGCGGTGTCATCCGCAGCCTGCCGTGGACCGGCGGCCTCTTCCTGATGGCGGCGCTGGCCGTCACCGGCACGCCGCCGTTCAGCCTTTTTCAAAGCGAGTTTAGCATCCTCAGCGCCGCGCTGGCGGCGGACCGTGGCTGGGCGGCGGCGTTGTTCGTCGGCGGAGTGGTGGCGATTTTCGCGGGGTTTCTGGCGCACGTTTCCAAGCTGAGCCTCGGCGCGCCCGCGCCCGACACGCCCTGCGCGGCCGAGTGTCCGTGGAAGCTGGCGGCGATGGCACTGGTGGCGGTGCCGGTCACCACGCTGGGTTTCTGGCTGCCCGGACCGCTCTACGAACTCGTGCGCCAAACGGCGCAAATCATCGAAGGTGTTCCATGAATATTTTGCCGGGCGTAACCCACATCCTCGCCGACGTGCAGCAACGCTTCAGCGGCCGGCTCGAAGTCGTGCGCGCGAGCCAGCCGAACGAAATTTACTTTGACGCCCAAATGGAACTCGTGGCCGGCTTCTGCGGCTATCTTTACAAGAAGTGGAGCGCGCGGCTGGTGAGTCTGTTCGCCGACGACGGGCGTCAGACCGACGGCGCGTTCCATCTCTACTACATCTTCGCGCTGGATGCCGCCCACGCCTTTTTCATCCTGCGCGTGCCCGTGCCGCCGGACAACCCGGAGTTCGCGTCGCTCACCAACGCCGTCCCGGCCGTCAACTGGCAGGAGCGTGAAATCCAGGACCTGTTCGGCCTGAAACTGGTCGGTCACCCCAATCCGCGCCGGTGCGCCCTGCACGACGACTGGCCGGAGGTCTATCCGTTGCGGAAGGATTTTGATCTGCGCACCAAGCTGCCACCCTTCCAAGGCGAACGGCACAAGTTCCGCACCGTCGAGGGCGAAGGGGTATTCCAAGTGCCCGTCGGCCCCGTGCACGCGGGGATCATCGAGCCGGGGCATTTTCTGTTCAGCATCGCCGGCGAGCCGGTGCTCTACCTCCAACTCCGCCTGTTCTACGTTCACAAGGGCACCGAGAAACTTTTTGAAAACATGCCGGTGGCCCATGGCGTGCGGCTGGCGGAAAGCATTTCCGGCGATTCCAGCTTCGCCCACGCCACGGCGTTCTGCCACGCGGTCGAGCGCGCCGCCGCCGTCGAAGCGCCGCCCCGCGCCCGCGCCCTGCGCACCGCCTGCCTCGAACTGGAGCGCATCTACAATCATCTGGCCGACATCGGGGCGATCTGCACCGACGTGGCCTTCGTCACCGCGCACATGCACGCCATGCGGCTCAAGGAGCGCGTGCTCCGCGTCAACGAACGACTCACCGGCAACCGCCTCCTGCGCGGCATGGCTTGTCTGGGCGGCGTGCGCCTGGATTGGGACGTGGGGCAACTGCGCGCGCTGGCGAATTTGGTCGATGAGCTGGAGCCGGAGCTGGCCTCGCTGGCGGAATTGATCCGCGCTTCGTCCTCCACGCGCGACCGTCTCGAAACCACCGGCATTCTCCGAGCCGAAGTGGCGCGCGACCTGGGCATCGTCGGGATCGCTGGACGCGCCTCCGGCTTCGACCACGACCTGCGTCGCGACTTCCCGCACGCGTTCTACGACCAGGTCCAATTCGCCGTGCCCGTCTTCACCGAAGGCGACGTCCAGCGCCGGATGGTCGTCCGCCGCGAGGAGCTTTACCAGTCGTTCGCCATCCTGCGCCAGATAATCGAACAACTTCCGCCGGGGTCCGTCCGCGCCCCGCTCGACGACGTGCCGCCGGGTCGCACGGCCCTCGGTTACGTCGAAGGGTGGCGGGGCGAGATTTTTCACTGGATTCGCACCGCCCCGGCCAATCGGCTGGCTCGCTGCAAGGTCAAAGACCCCTCGCTCCAAAACTGGCCGGCCTTGAGCGAGGCGATCCTCGGCAACATTGTGCCGGACTTCCCAGTGGTGAATAAGAGCTTCAACCTCTCTTACTCCGGTACGGATCGTTAGTTATGTTTGAGATTCTGCGCAAAAGCTTGGCCACCGGCGTCGTGACCTCGAGTTATCCCGACACCCCACCAGCGGTTTCGCCCAAGGCGCGCGGACGCCCGGAGATCGACTTCGCGAATTGGAAAGACGCCCGACCCGCGGCGGCGATTTGTCCGACCGGCGCCATTTCTTTCGAGGATGTCGCCGGCCGGCGTGCGGCCCGGCTCGACCTCGCCAAGTGTATCTTCTGCGGCCTGTGCGCCGACGTCGATAACGCCATCCGCATGACCAACGCTTGCGAATGCGCCGCCCGTCAGCGCGACGAATTGGTCGTCGGCGCGACCTACGCGCTTAAGCCCGATGGCGCCCATGACCGTCTCCTTGACAAGCCGCCTGGCCCGGCGCCGCATCCCGGGGACGCCGCCTCGGCGCGGAACGCGGCGATTGAGCCTCTCGGTCAGCAAATCAAAGCCCGCGTGCGCAATATCCTTGGCCGCTCGCTACACATCCGCCAGGTGGATGCCGGCTCCTGCAACGGATGCGAAATTGAGATCGTCGGACTGAACAGCCCGGTCTATGACCTCGAACGCTTCGGCATCCACTTCGTCGCCTCGCCCCGTCACGCCGACATGTTGCTCGTCACCGGGCCGGTCACCCGCAACATGGAACTGCCCCTGCGCAAGACTTACGCCGCCATGCCCGAACCGCGCCTGGTGGTGGCCGTGGGCGCGTGCGGCTGCAGCGGCGGCATCTTCGGCCAGAACTACGCGACCCGGGGCGGTGTGGACGTAGTCCTTCCCGTGGACGTTTACATCCCCGGCTGCCCGCCCAATCCGCACGCCCTCTTGCACGGCATCTTGCTGGCGATCGGACGATGGCCGCATCGATAGGGATTCCGCGTGTTGCCGGTGGGAAAGCGTGGAATCAGGCGGAGCATTTTTATCGCTCCCGCGCAATGGCTTGAGGAGGTAGCGCGGCTGAAGGTTTTCCAAGCGGCGGCGCTGCCACATTAAAATGTGCTTGTGGGGTTAGGAAGTTGCGGGTAGGAACAACCCATGCCAAAATCTTACGCTTCGAGGCCCGCGTCAATTCTCACGCGGCGCGACTTCATCAAACATTCCGCCATCGCCGCCGGCGCCGCCATGCTGCCCGGTTATGCGACCGCCACTAAGGCCCGCTTCAAATCGCCGAGCGAAAAACTCAACATCGCCGTCATCGGCGCGGACGGCAAAGGCGCCAGCGACACCGACGCCTGCGCCAGCGAAAACATCGTGGCGCTTTGCGACGTAGATGACACCCGGCTGCGCAAGCGCGGGGAGAAATATCCGGGCGCCCGTCTTTATCGCGATTACCGCAAGATGCTCGAAGAGATAAAGGAGATCGATGCCGTCATCGTCGCCACGCCCGATCATCACCACGCGCCGGCCAGCATCATGGCCATGAAGCTGGGTAAACATGTTTATTGCCAGAAGCCGCTGACCCATTCGGTCTATGAAGCGCGGATGATGCGCGAGGTGGCGGCCAAATACAAAGTCGCCACCCAGATGGGAAATCAAGGCAGCGCTGAAAACGGCCTCCGCCGCGCGGTGGAAGTCATTCAGGCCGGCGCGATCGGGCCGATCCGCGAGGTGCATGTCTGGAGTAATCGTCCGATCTGGCCGCAAGGCATCGACCGGCCCACGCAGGTCGATCCGGTGCCGGCGAACCTGGACTGGGACCTGTGGCTGGGCGCCGCGCCTGAGCGGCCATTTGCCAAAGATGTGTATCACCCCTTCAAGTGGCGCGGGTGGCAGGATTTTGGCACGGGCGCCCTCGGCGATATGGCCTGCCACACCACCAATCTTCCTTTCCGCGCCCTCAAGCTCGGCTACCCCGTCAGCATCGAAGCCGAATCCTCCGGGATCAACAAGGACACCTACCCGAAGAATTCCAAAATCCGCTTCGAGTTCCCCGCCCGCGAAGGCATGCCGGCGCTGAGCTTCTGGTGGTACGACGGCAGCCAGAAGCCTTCGGCCGAAATCGCGGAAAAAGTCCTCGATCACATTGCGAGTCAGACGGACAAAGATGGCAACCCGCGCCCCCGCCAGCTTCCGGGCAGCGGCTGTCTGTTGGTCGGCGAGAAAGGCCAGTTATATTCGCCCGACGATTACGGCGCGAAATACTCCCTCCTGCCCGAAAAGGAGTTCGCCGATTACAAAGGGCCAGAACCGTGGATCCCCCGGTCGCCCGGCCACTACGCCGAATGGCTCGGCGCCTGCAAGGGCGGCAAGGCGGGTTATTCCGAATTCGCCATCGCGGCCTATCACACCGAAATTATCCTGCTCGGTTGTGTTGCCTTGCGGGTGGGCAGCAAGATCGAATGGGATGGGCCGCGCATGAAGGCGAAAAACGCGCCGGAAGCCGCCCAGTACGTTCGCCGCAAGTATCGCAAAGGGTGGACCTTGTAAGCCGCCTCGCCGTCTGGCGCCGCTGGAGGCGAAAATCACCGGACGGTTCGCGTCGCCCACGACCGCATTTCGATTTGGCAATCCGCGGACCGAAGCGTTAAATGACTCGCTATGCAAAGTAAACTTCTCCGTCTCTCTGGCCGCCTGTTCGTCGGCGCGGTTTTCGCCGCAAGTTTGGCGTTGCGCTGCGCCGCGGCGGAAAACAAAGCCGAGGCCGAGCCGCGGGTGATCGAGCCTGGCCCGCCGCCAGCGGATGCCATCGTGCTCTTCGACGGCAAGGACCTTTCCCAATGGCAAAGTGTCAACGGCGGCGAAGCCAAATGGAAGATCGAGGACGGCGTCATGACGGTCAACGGCACCGGTAACATCGTCACGAAGGAAGAATTCGCTGACGTGCAGCTGCACGTCGAATGGGCCACTCCCAAGGAAGTAAAAGGGCACGGCCAGGAACGCGGCAACAGCGGCGTCTATCTGCAGGGCCGCTACGAAATTCAGGTGCTCGATTCTTTCGACAACAAGACCTACGCCAACGGCCAGGCCGGCGCGTTTTACGGCTTCAGCGCGCCGCTGGTAAACGCGTCCCGCAAGCCCGGCGATTGGCAGACTTACGACATCATTTTCCATCCCCCGCGACCCGGCGCGGAAGGCAAGATGGAATCTGGCTCTTTCACGGTCCTGCACAACGGGGTGCTCATCCAGGACCACACCCCCGTGAAAGGCGAGGCCACCACGGCAGCGCAGTTCACCGGCGTCGCGTCCAAGGGACCGCTGATGTTGCAAGATCACAACAATCCGGTCCGTTACCGCAACATTTGGATCCGCTCCTTGTGATCCCTGCGGTTACATCAGCTTCCGGAGCGCGGCGGCGTCGGTGTAGCTCACTGCCTGGAAGAAGAGCGCATACCCACTGAGGCGATCGTGGATCTCACGCAAGGCTTTCGCCGAGGGCATCTGCGTCAGCCCGACACGGATCCCTTCGGGCGTTTGCTCCAGGCAATGACAGCCGATCTCGGCGGCGAAGCCGGGCGGCAAAACCGGCGCCAGCCGTGTGACTTCCTCGGGCCGCCATGGGCCGGCCATAGGCAGATAGCAAATGTCCAGGAAGGTCTGGTGCAATTGCGCGTCGGTGACCCGCTTTTGCAACCGAAGCCATTTCGGCAGCGGATCCGCGATCAACTCGCGCATGGACCTCAGATTGGGCAAGTCTTCCTTGCGCAAAATCCCCTTCGCCGCTAGGCAATCGAGTAGGATCTGATCGGGATCAATGTCCACGCCCAAGTTGCGGGCGGCCAACCCCACTTTCGCGGGCAATTCGGCGATGAACTTCGGTTCGCCGCCCAGTTTGTCCGTGAACCAGGTCATCATCCGCCCGTGCAGCGGGGCGGCAACCACGATGCGTTCGCCGTTGACCGGCAACATCCGGTGCAGCCACCAGAACGAAGGTCCGACGCGGAAATAACGTTCCTGGTTCAGCGTCAGCTCCGGTAATTCGGATGGGGGCAAATCCAGCGTCTCGGCCCAGAGCCGACGCGCGTCCGGCGCGCTCAACATCCCCAGATCCACCATCACGTCGGGCAGGCTCTGCCGCCGCGCATGCTGGCTGCCGAGTGCTTCGAGAAAGAACTGCCCGTCCGCGTCCGCCGCCTGCCGGAACCGTTCGGTGTACGTGGCCAGGCGCGAGGGGGGGAGGACCAGCCGCGGATAGGCGCGGTCCCGCGCGAAGGCGAGATTTGACGGGCGCGCCAGGAACGGTTGAACGCCGATACCCATCAACCGGCTCAGATCGGCCAGCTCGCGGCTGGTGGGCGGCTCCCGGAAGGCCACCCGCAGCAGGTGGTCTCGTAACTCGAACGGCAGGGCCTGGCGGGTAAGCGATTCCGATTCCGGGAACTTTCGCAGCGGGTCTTCAGCGACAGCGTTCGGATTCAGGAATCGCACGCCGAGCCGGGAATGCTTGGCCCAGATGTCGGTGAAGTGTTTTTCATCGATCAAGCCCAGACGCAGGAGGCAGAACGGCGCCGAGCCGGCCTTTTCGATTTTGAGCGCCCGGAAGATTTGATCGCGGGTGGCCAGGCCCTCCTCGACCAGCAGGTCCTCGATGCTCTTGGTGTATTCGCTAAGCTCCGCCTCACCCGGAAAGCGGTGGGCGGTCTTGAGCCACACGATCGGCCGGCCGAACAAGCGGTTCTCCAGATACATCCTGGCCGCGCGCACGGTCGCGGCAAAGTTGATGAAATTGCCCACCACCACGCGCGGAATCGAGAACAGCGCCTGCTTGAGATTGTAGATGTTATAAACGCTGATGAATTTTTGCAGGGCGCGATAGACCAGCAGCCAGGAATCGACGATGGTAAACTTCCAAAGCAGCGAAGTGGAGACGAACAGCGGGCGCAAATAGAAGCGGCTGGCCCAGGGCGAATGCCCGAAGCACCATTGAAAGAGCAGATACGCCACGGTCACGTAGCCAACCATGTTGATGAAGTGAGTCAGCGGCGCACGGCGGTCCCGCAGCAGGGTGTATCGCATCGGCAGCGTGCCGGCCCAGCCAGTCTGTTCCCACGTCTGAAAGGAAATGCCGAGGATCCACCGCGAACGCTGGCGCACGGCGGTGCGAAACGTGTGAGGGAAGGTCTCCCGGATTGCCACCACTTCGGTGACCGTTTCCGGCGGGCCGAGCGTGCCATCGCGGCGTTGGCGGCGCACGATGCGGTCCACCGGACAACTGATGACGCCGGCGCGATACCCGGCGCGTTTAACGCGAATGCCTACCTCGTAGTCCTCAGTCAGGTTGCCGATGAAAAACGGATCGCCCTGGTTGGCCGCGGCGAGCCGGTCGAGAGTGTTGCGCGCAAAGCAAGTCCCCACGCCGGCGGACGGGACGATGCCGCCGATACTCTGCCGAATGAACAGGTCTTTGGTGTGCAATTCGGCGAAGTCGTCGATGTAACTGTTGCCAGTCCAATAACGCCAGGCCGGCAATTCCAGGGCGAAGACCGGCACCTGGCCCATGTCATAGAACTGGGGGATAAAATAATTATAGACTTTCAACACGAGCGGATGGATCACGTCCTCGGCGTCGTGCAGCGCGATCACTTTGTATTCCCGCGTGCCGGGGACTTCGTTGAGCTGCATCGCGCGGTATATCCAGTTTAGGCAATCAGCCTTGCTGGTGGGCCCGGGATGCGGCACGACCACTTTATGAATCCGTGGATTGGAAGCGCAAATTTCATCGACACAGCGGTGGGTCTCCGGATCGTTGGGATAGACGCCGATAAAGATGTCGTATTTTTCGTACAGCACCACGCGCGAGGCGTAATCGGCCATTTTGTTGACTACGCCGCCCTCCTGCCAGGCGGGCACGAATAGCGCGATCCACTGCTCCGGCACTAGCTTCAAATCTTTGATCGAGACATGCCGCTGCTTGCGGCCCCGCAGGAGATAAACAAGAAAGTTCGAGTCGAAAAACAAGTCGTCCAAACCGCTGATAAGAAAGCCCAGGACGGCGACGTAGGCCAGGGCGAGAAAAATGTGCTCGACCACTTCCATCACCATCTGCCTCCCACGGAAAGGCCGACGTGAAAATCGTCGTATTGGCCGGGGGCGTTGCCGCGGTTGCGCCGGGTATCGCGGCCGATATAGAAACCGTTCAGATACTCCGCGCGCAGCATGACTTCCCACCCTTTGCGCGGCACCCAGAGGATGCGCGCGCCCGGCCCGACTTCGATCAGGTTGTCGAAATAATTTCCACGCGCGTCCCACGACACATTTTCCACGGCATAGGCATCGATCGCGGCGTGCGGGCCGATCTGGCACAGCCGCCAGCCTTCATGCCCCTGGCCGTAGCCAATCCAGCTTGTGTAACGGTGATAATAGGAAAAATCGGCGCCGCCATCCGTGAACCAATCGCCGCGCCAGAAAAAGAGGTTGCTCGTTTTTTCTTTGCCATCCGGCTGGTTCTCGATGGTCGCGGGCGCCGCCGGGACGTTCCCCGTGGTCGAAATGTCTTCGCCCGGCGCGGCGGAGTGCAGGACGGTCCCCGGTCCCCACGATTTGAAGGCGTAAAGGCCCGCTTGGAAGTCCTCCGACCAGGCGCCGCCGTGACGGCGCTCAAGCAGGTCTTTGTTCAAGCCGTAGGAGGCATAGAGAAACAGATATTCGGTCGGAAATAGTTGCGCGCGCGCGCCGAGCGACAAGCCCAGGTAATTGTCCGCCACGATGCTGCGCTGCAGGCCGACCCCGGAATGAGTGTCCACGGTGTAGCGCATTTCGCCGTACGGCTGGAGCCAGCGCGCCCCCGGGATGAAATAGCCGTGCCGGAGGAACCCGGAACCGATGACCGCGCCATACCGCCCATGATAATCTCCGGAGTCATAAGTCTCTCCCCAATACCATTTGTCGAGGTTCGCGATCGGCGGAATGGCTTGCAGCCGGCGCTGGGCTTCGGCGGCGATGGCCGTGCCAGGATTGTCCGCTTTGACCTGTTTCAAAACCTTCGATGCTTCTTCCCACCGGTGTTCGCCGATCAACAAGTCCCCGTGGAGGATCGCCAAGTCCGTTGACTGCGGATTTGCCGCGGCGAGTTGCTCGGCCTCCTGCGCGGCGCGCGCCTTGTCCCCCACGGCCTGCAACGCGTAAAGGCGCTGCAAAGCCATCGGCAGCGCGAGCGGGCCTTGCTTTTCCAAGTCATCCACCGCGGCGACGACTTCGTGATGCTCCTGCCGGTTCGCCAGCTCATAGATGCGATCGTCGGCCGTCGGTTCCGGCGGAGGGCTGGTGACCGCGATGACTTGCTTGGCGGCTTCCGCCGCGATCGGCGTGCCGGGATGCTCCTTCTCGACTTGTTTGAGCAGATTCACGGCCTCCTCCTGCCTTCCAACTTGCGCGATCAGACGCGGGCGCAGGAGCGCCAGGTCCAGCGCGCGGGGAGCTTCCGCTTCGAGTTGGTCGGCCCGCTCGAGCGCGCGGGCGTGTTCGCCGAGCGCCTGCCATGAATAAAGCCGCTGCATCTCAAAAAGCCACGGCAGCTTCCCCTTCTTTTCCAGTTCGCCGATCGCGGCGACGGCTTCGCGATGCTTCTGCTGGCGCGCCAGGCTTAAAATGTTTTCTTCCACGCGGTTCTTCTGGCGGCGCGCGGTTTCGGCCCGGAGCCGTTTGTCGGCCTCGAAGGCCACGGGGGTTTCGGCGTTGTCGCGGGAGAGCATCTGCAGGATCTTCTCCGCCGCGGGCCACTGGCCTTGTTGTGTGAGCAAATCCGCGCGAAGAAGGGCTAGCTCGCTCATCGCCGGAAAACGCGCGGCGAGTTCATTTGCACGCAGGAGAGCCAGCTTGTATTCGAGCAGGCTTTGCCAGGCATGGAGGCGCTCCATCTCCATCGCAAACGAAACGGCCCCCTTTTGCTCAAGCTGATCAACCGCGGTCACGACTTCGCGGGGCTTCCGCTGGCGCGCCAATTCGTAGATTCTCCCCTCCTCGTCCCAGACGGCGGCCGCTTGCAACCGGTTACCGGCTTGAGCGGCTTCGGGAGAGCCGGCATGGTCGCGTTCGACCTGTTGCCAGAGCGCGACGGCCTCCCGCCGGCGGCCCAACTGGGCGAACAACTCGGCGCGGAGCAACGCGAGATCGGTGGCTTTCGTATAGGTTTCAGCGAGTTGATTCGCGCGATCGAGCGCCGGCGCGTATTGTTGCAAGCTTTGCCAGGCATAGAGCCGCTGCATGGCCATCGCGAAGGAAAGCGGTCCCTGCTTTTCGAATTCGCCGACAGCGTCGATCACCTCTTGGTGCCGGAGCTGGCTGGCCATCGCGAAGACGTTTTGTTCTGCCTTCAGCCGAACGTCGCGGGCGACGTCGGCCCGAAGGCGTTGGAGGGCCTCGGTCGCGGCCTTCGCGAGGTCGCCATTGGCCGATTTTTCAAGGGCGGCAAACATCGGCTCGGCGTCGGCCGGCCGCTTGAGGGTTACGTACTCGACGCCCAGCTTGAAATAAGCCGCTTCGTTCTGCGGATTTTTCAGGTGCAACGCCTCGAGGAGGGTGGCCGCTTCGGGGTGCCGGTTCAACTGCGAGAGGAGAGCGGCGAAATCGAGCGCCGCCTGGGCATCGTCCGGGTTTTTCTGCAGATACCCTTGGAACGCATCGGCGGCCTCCGCAAAACGTTTCTGGTCGTAAAGTTCGTACGCCTTGCCACGCTCCGCAGCCGCGTCCTGTGCGGCCCCGGGCCGGGCGACCAGCAACAAACCGACCAGCAGGCAGGAGAGCGGGATCAATTTTTTCGTCCGTTTGGTTTCCTCAATTCGCCTCGATGATCTCAATGAGCTGGTAATCCCCGGAAACCCGTTTGAAAGTCCGCGCGCCGTTGACCCGGCCCTTTTCCTGGTCCTGGCCGAGCAGTTTGCCGGCGCGATCGAACGTTTTCGAGCGGACGACGGCGTCGCGCAGCGTCAAGGTGCGCTGCGCATTGCCAGTGAGCAAAAGATAACCCGGGACCTGCACCGCGTTGTCCAAGTCAGCCAGGTCCAGGAACGGCACGTGCCATTGTTCGAGCGTATCGATCAGTTCGGCGAACTTGGTGAGCGGCTGATATGCGTGAATGTAACACCCCGCCACCGTGCCACGCAGTTGGGTGAGCATCGCGGCGGTGAGCTTGATGCCGTCGAACGCGTTGGAATCGGTATTGAGCGCGTAACCGAGGTTTTCCGGCAGAATCAACCGGCCATACGTGTCGAGCGTCAGCGCGGAAAAGGTTGCTTTCTCCACGCAAGTCGAATCGGAAAGTTGCACGCGTTCCACGCCGGTGCCAAATACCGAGGCGATCTCCCGGTAGGTCTGGCGCGACGCGGCGTAATGCGGCGTTTCCCACGCCAGCGGGAAAAGTTCGTGGGTGATCATCTGCCGCGCGACGTGGTGCAGCCGTTCGCGGGTCACTTCCGGAGTGTCCGGCGCCTGGGGCCGATCACGTTCGATGTTCCAGAACTCGCTCCGGCCCGGCTCGTGGCCGCAGCCGTGCATGATCAGCCGGCCGCCGCGTTGCTGGGCGTAACGCAGAGCGCGAAGGTAGTCCGGCTGCGAATCAAGGTCTCCAAGCTGGCCCGTTTCGGGATCGCGGCACGTGGGCGTCATGGCCACCCCGAACGTCACGCCTCGCGAGTAGAGATAATCGGCCAGGCGCTGGAATTCGCGGTGATTGCTGCCGCAGTGATAATCCTCGATGCGCAGGAAAATGCCTGCCGGGGGCGTTTCCTTCACGCCGTAAAAGTCGAGCAGCAGGTCGCTGAACAAAAAATTCTGCGCGCCCCCCAGCGGCACCGCCGCGAAGAACGTGACGTTGCTGGTTTGCCAGCAGAGCGGACGCGGCGACGCGAGGTCCGTCGCGCTGGCAGCCGCGCTCATCACGATTTTGGAAGTGGAGTTCGATGACAGCGACCCCTCGACCCAGAGATACACGGGCACGTTCCACGTTTGCCCGCGATAGGTGACGTTGGTGGCCGGCTGGCCGGCTGGGAGCGGGGAGAATTTGAATTCCCCATGGAATGGTGGGAAGCACTCCAATTGGTCCAGGCCAAAACCGACCCACAATACCGGCTGGGTTGCCGCGGCGATGGCTTGGAGGAAATTCGTGGCCAGGAGGGGCGAGGATTGCGGACAAAAAACCACCAGGTAATCCGCCGCCGCGAGCTTCGCCGGGGTCGCCTCGGACAGGGCCGACGTCTCCACGCGGGTCGCCACGCGCTGCAGTTGCATCTTCAATAACGCCAGGAGGTCGCCCAGGGAAAAGGCGGTGCGGGTGTCCGTGTACACGACGAGCGTCGTGGCCCCGGCGCCTTTGCCCGACAAAGGACGAAGCGGCGGCGCGCCGGACCCATCGGCGAGGATCAGGGCCAAGGCGCCGCCAAGCACCACCAGTTTTCGAATCAGGCTCATGGCGTGCTCGGCGCTGGATTTTCTTCCTGCATCGATTTTCGGCGGCTTCGCTCGCGGTCCCAGAGTAGGGCCAGGCGGACGCCGACGAAGAGCAAAAGCAGGACGCCGCAGGCATACATCATTAGGCGGTTGACTCGGGCCGATTGCTGGCCGCGCAACTCCTGATCGTGAAGGCGCAGGTTGGTTTCCGCCACGCTTAGGCCGGCGGGAATGCGCCGTTGGATCCGTTCCGCAAACGATTCGGCCGAAGGCTGGCGTGTGTCGTAGGCGGCGGCGCGGCCATTGGCGTCCATGGCGCACAGGTTGCCAAACATCACCCCGGCGGGTGCGGCCTGGACCAGCAGCTGCTTCAACGCCGGGGTGGCAAAATCCCGCCAGCCGCCGGCGACGAGCATCGTTTCTTCGACCGACCAGGGCGAGGGCGTCAACTGCACGAACATCAGGGAAGGTTCGAAGTCGGCGATCCGGCTGTGACGACCCTGCATCCGGACGATCCCGGTTTCGTTCGGCGCCAATTCCACCGGGAGCCGCGCGCCCGGTGGCAGCGCGCTGTTCCACTGCCCGGCCGAACCGAGCAGAAGGACGGCTCGGCCGCGCAGACGCAAGGGCGATGGCGGAGTGGCGCTCCCGTAACTGCAGGCTTCGGGCCAGAGCACGGGGGAGGAAGGGAGGTTCCGGCCGAGGTTCATTGCCAAATCGAAGAGCATTTGCGCTTCCTCGAGCGAAGCACTCGCGGGCAATAGAAAGGCCGCGCGCCGCAAGAAACAGTCGCGCAGGAGGACGCGCCCGATTTGATTCAAGCCATGGATTTTCGCCGTAGCCGCGGCTGTCTCCAGAGCTGAATCGCCGGAGATCGTGACCCAAGCTTGTTCCCCGGCAGGTTGTTCGCCTTCGGTCCCAGCCGGCTCCAGGGAGGCGCGAAACGTCAGCAGCATCGGATCGCGGCCGGCCAGCCCTTTGGGCAGCGGGATTTTTGCTTCCGCGGGCGAGGCATTTTCGGGAAGCAAACTGACGCTGCCAACGCGTTCGCCGTTGACCAACACTTCGAGCAGCGAGTTGGTGAGTGAAGGGGAATGGCTAAACAGCAGGTTCAACCCGCCGGACGAAAGGTCGAAGCCGGGCGGCAGCCGCCAGCCGGAAAAAGACTCCTCGCCATAATAGCCGCGCAGACTCCGCAGGTTCCAGCCGCTGCTTTTCAGCTTCAAGAATTCGCCGCTGGGCCGGGCCGCGGCCTCCGTGGCCAGGCTCAGCTTTGGCTCGGTTTCGATCGCCGCCGGGTTCGGCGGCGCGGACGCCAGCGCCCCAGCATCGCCGAGAGTCAGGATTGCCTTCTCCACCCCCGCATCGTCGCCGCCCGTCACCAACAACAACCGCCGCTGGGCGGGATAGTTTCCCGCGATCGTTTCGGCAAGCAGGCCTTGGCCTGGTCGCAGTGCCGCGACCTTTCCGGCGATGTTCGTGAAACTCGACACATCGCCCAATTCGTCCGCGCGCCCGACGAGGACGACGTTTCGACCGGTGGCCAGTCGCGCCTCATTTTCGATCCGGCCCACCCGGCAATCCTGGTCGGACAAATAGCCGACCTGGCCAAGTCGCGCCCCCAGGACCGCCGCGGCGCGCAAGTGAACATCGCGCCGCTCGCCGGGCAGCAGGACCTCCACGGTGGGTGCCGCCTCCGGCCCTGCCATTCCCGGGTGCAACAACTTCTCTTCCGCGAGCGTCTCGGGGAACCGGAGCAGTTCGGGAAACAGCGGCAGACGCTCATAGGCCACGGTCACCTGCGATTCGAGTTTCCAAATTACCCAGCTGGTTGATTTGAGCAGCGCACGGTTGGCCACTCCAGTTTGGCGCGGCAACCATAGCAGCGAAACGCGGTTCCAACCAGCGCCGAGCAGTTCGGCCGGCACCACCGCGCGCAGGCGCAGCGCCAGTTCATTGGTTCCCGCCGGGGCAGCGGCGTCCATGCCCTCGCGTGACAGTTCTCGACCGTTGACCGAGGCCGCCATCCCCAAAACCAGTGGCGCGAACTGGGGCGAGAACCGCACCAATACGTCCAACTCCGAACCGGCTCGCGCGACGATATGTTCCGGGAGTCGGAAAAAAAAATCCCGCCCTGAAATCTCGCCGGCGAACCGTTCAAAGGGCAGACGGATCAGGTCAATGCGCACCTGCTCGGCCTGGGCGGGCGGAGCGTCCGCGGCCGGCGATGGAGCATTCCCGAACAGGAGGAGTAAAGCCGTTAGATAGCCAGGTCCGCTTTTATGCATTCGTCTTAAACATGAATCACTACTTCCGCGCGCGAGAGATCTGTTTCCGTCGCGCTCGCGTGCCGGCGACGTTCCTCCGAAACTCCAAGTTTCGACGTTGCGCCGCGTGATCCTAAATCGGGCTTAGACCGCATTGTTTAAGATAAAAGTCGCGCCGACAGACGCTTGGCCAATCCCGACTTATTCCCACCACACGCTGGTCAGGACGGCTGACTGTCCCATTTTCGGACACGCACGCCCGTAATTGGACAGTCCGCAACGTCACGGTCGAGTCTAATTTTGAAATTCACGCTGGCACCGGCCCTGCTCTGGAGGTTCCGCCTGACACCGACCTGCATCTGCCCGGGGAAAAGGGCCAACTGAAGAAGTTAATTGAACCCGAACAATTATGCGCGCGATTGATTCCATCCTCGTGATCGATGACAACCCGACGGCCCTCGAATTGCTCGGGCAACTGTTGAGCGCACTCGGCGTGACCCACGTCCGCCAAACCGGCAGCGCCGAAGACGCGCTGGAGATCTTGAAATCGCGCTCTTTCTCTCTCATCCTCTCCGATTACCGTCTGGAAGGAATGGACGGGGTGGAGTTTCTCGAACGGCTCCGTGCCCAAGGCAACGAGATCCCCGTGTTGATCATGTCGGGAGCGCCGGACAAGAGCGGGGTAATCCGCGCCACTCGCCAACCCAAAGTAGATTTCTTTCCCAAGCCGTTCCAAATGTCCGATCTGATCCGCGCGATGGAACACCTGGCCGAGGCGGCCTGAGCGAGACGAATCTCGCTGCGGCCAAGACAGTTGGGGACAGGTGAAGCGAAGTCGCGCCGGGCGTTGGTCTTTTCCGGCTTCAGCGTTGAAAACTCAATCGGTTGCCTTCTGAAACGCGCGCTCCACGATTTTCACGATTCGTTTAGCGGAATGACCGTCCCCAAATACATTCGACGCCCGGCACATCCGGCGATAGGCCCGGGCATCTTGTAACAAGCGCTCGCTTTCGCGGACGACGCGGTCCGCATTCGTCCCGGTCAGCTTCAACGCGCCAGCCACGACGCCTTCCGGCCGCTCGGTTTCCTGGCGCAGCACCAGCACCGGCTTGCCGAGAGCCGTGGCTTCTTCCTGCACGCCGCCGGAATCGGAGATGACGAAAAAGGCGTGCTGGAGACAAGAGATGAACTGATCGTAATCGAGCGGCTCACAGAGGATGACGTTCGGAACCCGCTTCAAGCTCGGCGTGATCGCGGCGCGGACGGCGGGATTGGGATGGACGGGGAAGAGCACGACGAGGTCCGGGTTGTTTTGAGCCAAGGTCGCGATTCCCCTGGCGACGGCTTGCATCGGCGCCCCGAGATTTTCCCGGCGGTGGCAGGTGACCAGCAGGAGCCGGCGGTGCATGGCTTGGCGGCCGATCAGCTTTCGCAGCGGCCGATCACTGCAGCGCGGGGCCATCCAGCGGAGGGCATCGACGACCGTGTTGCCGGTGAGATAAATTGAGGAGGACGGCACGTCTTCGCGGCGCAGACGCTTCACCGCTTCGCCGGTCGGCGCGAAGTGCCAAGTCGCCAGGGAGCTGAGCAGCTTCCGGTTCATTTCCTCCGGGAAGGGTGAGTAACGATCGCCGGTGCGCAGGCCCGCCTCGACATGGCCGACAGGGATTTGGTGATAGAACGCGCACAGGCCGCCGAAGAGGGCGCTGGAGGTGTCGCCCTGGACGAGCGCCGCATCGACCTGGTTGGCCTCGAAAAACCGGCCGAGTCTGGCAGCGAGGCGGCCGGAAAGGTCCCACAAGGTTTGCCCTGGACGCATCACCCGGAGGTCGTGATAACCGCGAATGCCGAAGGTGCCAAAAATCTGGTCAACCATGTGGCGGTGTTGCGAAGTGGACAAGGTGACGGGCGACAGCAGGTCCGATGCGCTCAAGGCCCGGATGACCGGAGCCATTTTAATCGCTTCCGGCCGAGTGCCCACGATGACTGCGACGCGAAACCGTTTCATCTACTCTGACACTGTAGGCTTAACGATCGGCTGAGTTTAATGTTTTCCGCGTCGGGCTTGGGCGCCGGCACACCCTCGCCCCTCGGACCTACCGGCGACCCGTTTTGGATCACGGCCGCCTCATTCCCGTTTTCGCTGCCGGAGTTCAAAAAAATACAGGCCAACCACCATCAGTGAGTGGCGAATCTTGCCCGCGGCGATCAACTCTGGAATCTCGGTGGCCGGCACCAGCCGCGTGGCGAGGTCCTCGCCACTGTCCAGCTCAGTTGGGTGTTGCAACCGGCAATTCCGCGCCAGCACGGTATGGCAGCGGTTGCTCATGATCGCCGGATTGGGAAAAATCCGGCCGATGATCTCGGCCGTTTCGCCTTGGTAGCCGGTTTCCTCGCGCAGCTCGCGCACACCGGTCTCGATCGGGGATGTATCCTGCGGGTCCATCGCGCCGCCGGGAATCTCCAGTTCGACCGTGTTCGAGCCGTGGCGATATTGCTCGATCATGACCAGATGCTGGTCGGGCGTGAGGGCCACCACGTTGACCCAATCCGGGCAATCAAGCACGAATACGTCATGGGGTTGCCCGGTGCGGGGCGAGATTTTGTGGTCGCAGCGGACGCTGAAAATCCGGAAATCGGCGAGCAGCTTGGAACTAACCTTGGGCCAGGGCTTGATCATGGATGCGGTGATGCACCGATGTCGGGTGGCCGCGCGGGCGCGCCCGCTTCAGGTCCGCGTCCGTCCGAAGCTCTCCGGTTGCTATTCACATCCCTTTTTCCTTAGCGGCCCAGCCTTGCTTCATAACCCCGAGCAAGTGGGCCAAGGCGTCATCGTAAGTCCTGCGGTTCTGTTCGGCCAGTTGCCGGGCCCGTTTGTCCAACTGGCGGGCCATCTCCAGGCTTTTCCCGGCTGGGCAACCCATTTCCACCAGGAGGGCGGCGATCTGTTGCGACGTCATGGATGCGTAACCAAGCGCGGGTGGCTTGCGGACTCCACCCGCCCCGAGGCGGCTGGCAGCTACTGCATCGAGTCGGCCGGGACAATTCTGACGCTCTCGACGCCCTGGCGCTCGACCGGTCGGCTTTTTTCGCCACGACTCGCGACGGTCGCCACATCACCGAGCTTGCCGAGCACCTCGTCGCCTCGGATCAATTGGCCGAAGGCGGTGTACTGACGGTCCAGAAACTTGGCGTCTCCCAGGCAGATGAAAAACTGGCTGCCTGCGGAGTCCGGGTCTTGCGAGCGCGCCATGGAGATAGTGCCGCGGCAATGCGAGCGTTCGTTGAACTCGGCGTTGATCGTGTAGCCGGGACCGCCGGTGCCCCAATTCGCTTCCGCTTTTGGATCGCGCGTCAGCGGGTCGCCGCCCTGGATCATGAAACCCTTGACGATGCGGTGAAACGCGGTCCCATCGTAGAAACCTTTTTTGGCGAGGGTCTTGAAATTCCCGACGGCTTTGGGCGCCACGTCCGGCCAGAAGCCAAGGACGATGTCGCCGTGGGCGGTTTTGATGACGGCAAATTCTTCGGTTGCGGTCGCACTCACAAGTTTATTTTTGGATGTTAAAGGCTATTTCCATCAGGCAAAGCTTTGCCAGGAAGCGGCGGAATTGTCACGCGCCGATTTTCCCCACTCCACCGCCCGACTCACTTTGATTTTACAGATCGTTGAATCTGCCCTAACGTACCGGCAGACAGTCTGGCATATGCGGTTGATCGGCCACCTCCCGGATGAAGTGAGCGCCGCGACGTTCAGCGACTTTTTGAGCGTCCGCGGGATCAGCAACCTTGTCGAGGCCGAGAAAGAGGGCTGGGCGGTCTGGATCCACTCCGAAGACGAGTTGGCGAAAGCCACGAAATTGCTTGCCGGTTTCCTGGCCAATTCGAGCGATCCGCAATACCAACCGCACGCCCGGCGAGCCCGCGAGCAGCGGCGCGGCGAGCGGCAGGCGGAGGGGGCCGCGGCGGACAAAGTGGTTGACCACAAGAAGTTGTTTCGCTCAGCCCTGCCGTTCGGCATTGGTTGGGTGACTTTCCTGCTGATCCTCGCGAGCGTGACGCTGTGGGGCTATGCCTGGCTTAACGACGACCGGCGATGGCTGGACGCCTTCTTCATCACCAAATACCGACTGGAGGGGAATTACTTAAAGTGGGTGGACGGTTTCCCGGAGATCACTCACGGCGAAATCTGGCGATTGTTCACACCCATCTTGATTCACGACTGGCACGAGCCCTTCCACCTGTTGTTCAACATGTATGCGCTGCTCGTTTTTGGGAATATGATCGAGGCGCGCCAAAGCACCTGGCGGCTGGCCAGCTTGGTGCTGGTGATTGCGGGCCTGTCCAACCTCGCCCAGTACTTCATGAGCGGCCCGATGTTTTGCGGGATGTCGGGGGTAGTCTATGGTTTGTTGGGGTACATCTGGATGCGGGGGAAATTCGACCCGGCCTCGGGGCTTTTTCTCCATCGCGAAACCGTGGCCGTGATGTTGATCTGGTTTGTTTTCTGCATGACTCCCCTCATGGACATGGTCTTCAGTATTAAGGTGGCCAACACCGTCCACGCGGTGGGACTCCTTGTGGGTGTGGCGTGGGGTTATCTGTCCAGCCCGCGCGCGTTGCGGAACCGTTCGAGGTAAGGCGCCGAGGGAACTGAAATTGCCCCGGCGCTTGTGGGTGCGGGCTCATCCTCATGGCCAGTCGTTGCAGCCCGTTGAGTCTCCTGCGGCGAGGATGGCAATTGGCGCGCCCGTCACAAGTTGCAAATTTTATTTGGGCTGGTACGAGCGGGGAAGCTACGGCGCCCAGTTGAATTTTCATTCGCGCGGCTGAGGTCCAGGGCCGCTTTTGCGCCCGGGAACCAGTCATTCCCACTCGATGGTGGCTGGCGGTTTGCTGGAAATATCCAGGCAGACCCGATTGACGCCTTTGACCTCATTGATGATGCGGTTGGAAAGCTTTTCGAGCAAATCGTACGGCAGCTTCACCCAGTCGGCGGTCATGCCATCCTGCGATTCGACGGCGCGAATCGCCACCGTATAGTCATAGGTCCGTTCGTCGCCCATCACGCCGACGCTGCGCACCGGCAGCAACACGGCAAAGCTCTGCCAGATTTTGTAGTACCAGCCGCTAGCTTTCATCTCCTCGACTACGATGGTATCAGCGTGGCGCAGAATTTCGCATCGCCGGGGCGTGACTTCGCCGAGGATGCGCACGGCCAAGCCGGGTCCGGGAAATGGCTGCCGAAAGACAATTTCCTTCGGGACCCCCAGTTCCAGCCCAAGCTGGCGGACTTCGTCCTTGAACAAGCATTTGAGCGGTTCGACAAGCTCAAACTTCAGGTTCTTGGGAAGGCCGCCGACGTTGTGATGGCTCTTGATCATCGCCGCCGGATTGCCCGCGATCGGCACCGACTCGATCACGTCGGGATAGAGTGTTCCCTGGGCGAGGAACTTCGCCCGGCCCACGCGCCGGGTCGCCGACTGGAACACTTCGATGAAGGTCCTGCCAATGATCTTGCGCTTGCGCTCAGGATCGGTGACCCCTTTAAGCCGCTTGAGGAAAAGAGTCGCGGCGTTCTCGTAATGCAGCTTGATCTTGAAGCTGCGGCCGAAGACTTCCTGGACAACTTGCGCCTCGCGTCCGCGGAGGAGGCCGTTGTTGACTAGGATGCACGTAAGCCGGTCGCCGATGGCCTGGTGGATGAGCGCGGCGGCTACGCTCGAGTCCACCCCGCCGCTCAGGCCGAGAATGACCCGTTCGGCGCCTACTTGCGCGCGGATTTCCGCCACGGCTTGGTCCACGTAATTGCGCATCGTCCACTCCCGGCCGCAGCCGCAGATGTGGTGAACGAAGTTGCTGATAATCTCCGCGCCGCGCGGGGTGTGCGCCACTTCGGGATGGAACTGGAGGCCGAAAAACTGCTCCGCGCGGTTTTCGATGGCGGCGTAGTCGGAGTTCTCCGTGATGGCGACGGATTTGAAGCCGGCGGGAAGCCGGGCGAGCTTGTCGCCGTGGGAATTCCAAACCTGCAACTTTGCCGGCAGGGTAACGAACAGCGGGCAGGACGGATCCTTCACTTGCAAGCTGCCCTTGCCATATTCGCGTTTGGTCCCCGGCTCGACCTGCCCGCCCAGATAATGGGCCAGCAATTGGATGCCGTAGCAGATGCCGAGGACCGGGATGCCGAGGTCGAAGATCGCGCGGTCCGGCTGGGGCGCCTTCGGGGTATAAACGCTGGCGGGGCCGCCGGAGAGCAGCAGGCCGCTGGGCCGGAGCGCGGCAATTTCCGTTGCCGGGGTGTTATAACGCAGGACCACGCAATAGACGTTGCACTCGCGAATGCGCCGGGCGATGACCTGCGTGTATTGCGAACCGAAATCCAGAATGACGATTTGCTCGCTCATCTCGAAGAAAGGGGGGGATGGCCTGGAAAACTCAGGGCTGGAAAAAAGCTCAGCCGCAGAAAACGCTCCTGCGGCTGCGGCAAATCGGCCTTTGTGCTGCCGGGTTGAATGGACCTTATTTGGGCACCACTTTGACCTCGCCGTTGGCCGGGTTGTAAACAAATTTCTTGCCCGCCGGCGGTTCGGGCAGTTTGGACAAATAATTCGGCCCGACCAACTCGTTAAGGTCCTTCGGGAACCGTCCTTCCTGGGCGAGGAAAAGTTGCACCGCCTGGTTGATGCTGGCCGTCTCAATCGTTGTCTCCGCGGTGATCTTTCCCTTGGCGATCGCGCCAAAATAATCGACCGGGGCGGTGGCGGGGTTGCCGCTCGCAGCGGGGTTCGCGGCGTCAGCCGGCGGCGTTTCCTTGTGGCAGCCAGCCGAGGCCAACCAAGCCAATGGTAAGAGAAACGCCCAGCTTTTCACCGCCGTAATGACGGGCTTGAGCACCACCAGAACCGCCAACAGCGAGCCGCGGGCCGAGGCCGAGAAATGGTTATTTCGGCGCAGTCGGGGCTGCATTGGTGGCCTTCGAGGCGTCGCCGGCTTTGTCTTGAGTGTTCTTGTCGCAGCCGGCTAATGCCAGCCCCGCTACCAGTAGTACCAGTAATGAGAATAGTTTCATAGTTTAGTGTTAATCGTTTTATTCTTGCCTTCCCGCCTGGCAGGTTGGCCGTTACGAGGCGTGAATTTAGCAAATGGCCCCGGCTTGCCAAGAATAATTTACAATTTAAAAAAAGAGGCGCCTCGACAAACCGAAGCTGCCCGGAGGCCCGCCGGGGATTCAGGATTGGGCAGGCGAGGAGGCCTCCTGCGGCAGCGAAACGCGCACGGTGCCGTGGGAGCCGTTGGAAGGTCCGGTAATGACCAGTTTTCCCTGATGGGTCTCGATGATCTTGCGACTCACCGTCAGACCCAGGCCGAGGCCGACGTTGCGGGTGGTGAAGAAAGGCTCGGGCACCTTCTTCGCCGCTTCCGGCGTGAAGCCAGCGCCATTGTCCTGCACATCGATATGGACCCAATGGGTGCCGCCCCCGTTGGTTTCCGTTTCGGTGTGAATACCCACCTTGGCGTCGGCGGGATTGGCCTGGAGCGCGTTCAAAATGATTTCGGCCAGGGCGTGCTTGAGCGCGGCGCGATCCCCCGCCAGGATGATCGGCTGGCTGGACACCTCCTGCTTCAAGCGCGTGGACTTGAGGGGATGGTGTTTTTGCGCTTCCTGGTAGGCCTCTTGGATCAACTCCGTCAAGGGAAACGCTTCCTTCGACCCGACGGAATCGCGGGACAGGAAGCGCATCTGGTTGATCAACCGCGACACTCGCTTTACGCCGTCGGCGAGGGCGACATCGAGAGAGGCGCGAAACTCCGGGTCCTTGTATTTGTCGGCCAGCAATTGCTGGTGCGTGGAGAGGGGCACCAGGGCGTTGCCGATTTCGTGGGCCAGGCGGTCGGCCATGGTCCGCACCAGGCGCAGATTGGCCGCTTCGATTTCCAGATGCTGCAACTGCTCGGACTGGGTCTGGTCCTCCACCATGAGCAGCGCGGAGTTAGGGAGCATGGACTGCTGCCGCTGGAATGGGACGATGGTGACGTTATAAACCTTGCCCGGCAAGTCGGACGGTTCAAATTTGAAGGTGGCAATGCCCGTGCCCGTTTTCAACACTTGATACACCTTGCTGCCGAGGAGCGGCGGGAGATCGCTGAATTCCAGATCGCCGCCGCGGTGACCGGGCCGGGCGAAATAGCGGCGGGCTGTCTTGTTGGCGTGAAGAATCTCCAGGTCGCGGCTGATCACGACGCAGGCGCTGCTCAATTCGCGCAGGATATCGGCCAGCATCTCGTGGTTGGCCGCGAGTTGATCGTGCAACCAGACGTTCTTGACCGCCAGTCCGAGTTCCTCCAGGAGTGGGAAGATTAGTTCCAGTTCCGCATTTGTGAGGGGCTCGCCGGTCACGCGCCCGTCGAAGGCGGCCACGCCCACCAGGTTTTCGCGGTCGAGCATCGGGATCGCCACTTGCGCGCCCAGCAGATCAAACTCTTTTTGGATTTCCAGGTCCGCTTGGGCCTCGGGGCTTTGGCGGCGCAAAATGCGGCCCTGGCGAAAGAGATAGCCGCCGATGCCGGTTTCGAAGGAGAGCTCGAAGTGCTCCAGCAGGCTCGGGGCGAGGCCGATGGCGCAGGCGGAACGCAAGCGGCGGCTTTCGGCGGCCGGCGGTTCCATGCCAAACGTGCCGGTCGGGCGGCGCAGAAAAATCGCGGCGCGGTTGACACCGATGATTTCCCGCAGGAGCAGCAGGAATTGCTTGAGCATGGCGTCGGCGTGGAGCGAATGCGTGAGCACGGCCGAAAAATCGCGCAGCGCCTCCAGCGCTCGAAAGGGCGCGGGCGGTGCGGCCGACACGGGCGCAACTTCCGGGCGGCGCGGCGGCTGGGGATGGAGCGGAGTCGGGGCCGGGACGCCGAGCCGCTCCAGCAAGGCGTTGAGCGTGCGGCCGCGCGCGGGCTTGGTCAGAATGTGCGACACGCCTTTCAGGTAGGCTTCTTCCTCCCATTCCCAGGGCTTGGTTCCGGTATAGAGCAGGAGCGGGCAGCGGGGCAGCCGGCGGCGCAGCTTTTCGATCGCCCAGATGGCTTGCACGTTGGTAAATTCGACGTCGAGGATGCAGGTGTTCACCAGGCCCTCGTCGAGGAGAGGTTCGGCTTCTTCGACGTCCAGGCGACTGATCACGCGATACTGCTCGGGATTGAGGACGGCGCGGATGCCTTCCGGCAGGGCGGGGTGTTGGCTGAGCACCAGGATCGTTTTCATGGTTTGCTCGGCAGGTCCGGCAGCCGTTCCAGGCTTGGCGTGTGCGCGTGACCAGATGGGAACACTCCAACAGTAGCGCCCCTTTTATCGCGGCTGGCAAGCCTTAGATGGCGCCAGGATCCCACCGGAATGCCTGACACCGTCATCCGCGCCCACGCAGAATTCATACGTCGTAACCGTGCTGCTTCTGACTTGGCCTATGTAATAAACCTTTGGTGGGAAAAATCAACCAAAGTTGTTACCCGCCCGGCAATCTGGAAAAATACCGGCCACCGCTAGGGGATTCCCAGGCTGGCGCCGGAATCCAGGGAAGGGAAAGCGCCTGGCGAACACCGGCGCGCGCGACCGCTCCGGCGGCCTCCGGCTCAGAGCGCGTTTTGAAAATCCACCGGAGCGCCGCGTGAGGGCACACGGCCTACAGGAAACGACGCGATTTCGCCACCCTTGTAGGCCCGGTCCCATGACCGTGCGATGTTCGAAACACGCTCTCAGTCCGAAGACAGCAGTCTTTCCCAGAGCGTGTCGTTGAGCATGATCTGCCGGAGGAACTGTTCGCTTTCCTCGGCCCGCGGCGCTTCATTGGGGTTGGTCGGCAGCCGCAGGGTGAAGGTGGTGCCCTTGCCCGGATCGCTGGCGGCTTCGATCCTGCCGCCGTGATGATGCACGATAAAATAACAAGCCATCAAGTTCAGGCCGTACTCCATCGGGGCGTCGCTACGCAAGACGAACGGATCAAAAATCAAACGGAGCGCGTCCTGCGGCAGGCCCGGTCCATTGTCCCGAATTTGCACTTGGATCTCGGTGGGCGGAGCCACCCCTTCCGGGCCGGGCCGGGCGGACAACGTGATCTGGCTGCCCGGCGGCAAACTCACGACTTCGTCCTTGAGCAGCAGTTCAAAGAGGCGGACGAATTTGGATTTATCCACGGTGAGCGCCGGGAGCGCGCCCGGTAGATCCGTCTCCACCCGGATATTTTTGGCGGCGAAACTTTCCTTGAGCCGCTCGACAGCGCCCGGGATCACTTCATTCAACCGCACCTGGTCGTTGAATGCGAAGGCGGGATTTTCGGAGGCGGTCCATAAATCCTTGAGCATTTGATTGATCTTCTCGATCTGGCTTTGCACGTTATGATAGTATTCTTTCCAGAAATCCGGGTTGCGGAGGCTGTTCAGATCGAGGTCCTCTTCCTTGAGTTTGCTGGGGGCCAGATCGAGGAAGGTTTTCACCGCCACCAGCGAATTGCGGATGTGGTGGCTCAACCCGGCGGCCAGCAGGCCGAGGCTCACGATGCGATCGGCGATCATCATGTTGTGGAGCACCGACATTTTCTCTTTCAAGAGCTGGTCGCGCTCGCGCTGCACGATGAAGAATTCCAGGCCCCGTTTCAGAGTCGATTCAAGTTGCGGCGGGTCCCAGGGCTTGGTGATGTACTTGTAAATCGCGCCGGAATTGACCGCGGCCACGGCCGCCTCCATGTCCGAGAAAGCGGTGGCGAGCATGCGGATGATGCGGGGCCGCAGTTGCCGGGCCTTTTCCAGCAACCAAACCCCTTTCTCACCCGGCATCCGTTGATCGGTGATGAGCAGGCCGATGTCATCTTTGTGTTCCTCCAATAGCTTCAGCCCGTCCAAGGCGTTGGCGGCGGTCAGAATTCGAAATTGGTCCTCGAACGCGCGCGTAAAATACTTCAGGGACTTTTCTTCGTCATCGACGTAGAGGACGGCGAATTTTTTGTAGTCGTAGAAACCTTTCATAGCAATGTTTGCATATTGTCGTATCCGACGGTTCTCATTTTTCACCCCTGGGCCGGAAATTCCAATGTAAATTCGCAGAACTTTCCGCGTTCGCTTTTGACGGCGATTCTTCCTTCATACTCCTGGACGATGCGATAACTGATGCTCAAGCCCAGGCCCATGCCTTCGCCGACGTCCTTGGTGGTGAAGAAGGGATCGAAAATTTTGTCGAGGATTTGCGGATCGATCCCCTCGCCGTTGTCGCGAATGCTCAGGCGGCTGGTCCCGTTTTCCAGCCGGCCCTCGATCCAGATGGTCGGTTTTTCCTCGTCGAATGATTTTTGTTTGAACGCGTCGAGCGAGTTCTGCAACAGGTTCACGACCACCTGGATGAGCTTGTTTTTGTTCGCCCGAATGGTGTGGTGCTCGAGGAGTTTTTGTTCGATCCGCACCCGGTCCTTGCATTCGTGGCTGAGGAAGCGCAGCGAGGCGGTCACCAATTCGGCCACGTCCACCTCATCGATCTGTTCGTTTTCGTTGTGCGAGAAAGAGCGCAAATCGGAGACGATCGTCTTGACCCGATTGATGCCCTCCTCGACGTCCTTAAGCACATCGGTGTATTCCTCCTGCTGTTCGGTCGCGAGATATTTTGCCTTGTTCCTCAAGGTATAAAGCCCGGTCGTGGCGAAGTTCAGCGGGTTGTTGATCTCATGGATGATGCCGGCGCTCATGCGGCCAAGCGACGCAAGCTTCTCGGTTTGCACCAACTGGGTCTCCGTGTCCTTGAGTTGTTCGAGGGCGCCGGCGAGAGTCTGGTTTTGCTTCGCGAGCTTGCGCTGGTAGTGGTACGACTCGACCAGGTTCTTGATGCGCACGTGCAGTTCGGTGGTGGAAAAGGGCTTTGGCAGGAAGTCGCTGGCGCCGGCGGACAGTGCGGCGAGCTTGGTTTCTTCGTCCGCGCGCGCGGTGAGCAGGATGATCGGGATGCTTTGCGTCGAGGTCTGCTGGCGCAGTTCGCGGCAGGCCTGCAGGCCGTCCTTTTCCGGCATCATCATGTCCAGCAGGATGATGTCGGGCAGGAACTGGCTGGCTTTTTCGATGGCCTGCTGGCCGTCCACCGCTTCGAGCACCTGGTAGTGGGCGGTGAGCTGGGATTTGAGAAAGCGCAGCATGTCCGGCTCATCATCGGCGATCAACAGCTTGGGACGGGCGCCGTCGGCCGAGGTCTCAACGGGCCGCAGAGTTTCGTGCAGCGGCGTCAAGGAGGGGAAGAGCTCGGCGCGGCGATACAAATTGGAAAGCCATTCGTCGGACGAAACCGTGCCGGCGGGTTGCTGGGCCGGGGCCGAAACGGTTGCCTCAGGCGTTTCTTCGCTTTTGGGTTGGGCGGCTGCGTCGGCCTTAAGATATGGCAGCCGGACGGTAAAGGTGGTGCCTTTGCCTTCCTGGCTCGCCACCGACACCTTGCCGCCCTGGACTTCGGCCAGTTCCTTTACCAGCGCCAGGCCGATGCCAACGCCCTGAAATTTTCGTTTCGAGGAACCGTCAGCCTGCCAAAAACGGTCGAACACGAACGGCAGATTCTTTTCGGAAATGCCCATGCCGGTGTCCTGCACGCTGAACAGGATTTCCTCGCCCTGTTTTTCGGCGCGCAACTCCACGCGCCCGCCGGCGGGGGTGAACTTCAAAGCGTTGAACTGGAGGTTCAAGATGATTTTCTCAAGTTTGTCGCGGTCGGCCAGGATGGTCCCGATCGCGGGATCAACGTGGGTTTCCAGCCGCAGCCGTTTGTCCTCGGCCATTTGGCGGGCGGCACTGGCCAGGCCCTTGATGAATTCGCTGACGGCCAGCGGCTCGCGCCGGACCTGCATCACGCCCGATTCGAGCCGGACGAGGTCGAGCAGGTCATTGATCAACTTGAGCAACCGCATGCCGTTGGACTGCATGATCACGAGCATTTGGCGCGCCTCCTCATCGAACGAGCGGGCCAAGCGGTGCAGCAAGTTCTCCAGCGGCGCCAGCAACAAGGTCAGCGGCGTGCGCAGTTCATGGCTGATGTTGGCAAAGAAGCGGCTTTTGACCTGGTCCAGTTCGGTCAGCTTGCGGTTGCTTTCCTCGAGTTTCTTTTTGTTGCTCTCCAATTCGTAGTTCAACGCGAATTCACGAAAGCGAAGTCGATCGTAGAAAAGGCTCCCGATGATCACAAAGACGCCTGTGACGGTCAAAAAATAGGCGTTGTTGAAGAACGTGCCAATGTCCGAGGACGCGGGCGCGGCGCGCATGATCCGATGCAGGACGCAGGCGGCCAGATACATGCCCATGACTTCCAGGAAAACCATCACGCTGTCCCGCAGCGTCCAACGCAACACCAGCGCGGCTCCGAGCAGGACGAGGTTCAGCCCGGCATAGTACGGAGAACTCGGCCCTTCGGTTTCAAATATCATCCACGAAATAAAAAAACTCGGGAGGGCGGGCAAGATCAGTCCCAAGAGCCGGTAATGTGCCGAGCCAAGGGGTGATTTGACAAACCACCAGATGAACAACAGTAAAGAGGAGCAGAGCAGCCGCAGCAGGAAGAAGTGCGCGGTGTTTTCGGGATAGACCAAAAAATCTAACGCGGCTCCTGCCGGCATGAAAACCAGCGCCAGGATGCAAGCGATGCGGTAATTCTGAATGCGAACGCTCCGCTCGTGCTCGACAAATGCCTGGCGGATCGCTTCGCTTTTCTCGATGAGGTCAGTTGGCATCTTCTGGTTTGCGCACTTCGATAAAGTTGTTCAGGCCGCTTGGCTCCGCTCTGATCCTGCAGGCATCCAGCGGGGCCCTGCGGGGATAGAGGGCCACGAGTTGTTTGTGGTTCCGATGAATTAAATGCCAGCCCACCGAATACTCCATCCACGTCCTGGCCGAATTGGACGGATCGATATTTGTGGCCACGAGCAGCCCGCCGGGCGCTAGCAGCTCGTAAAGAGCATTCATCAACCGCTCGCACACGTGATTGGCCAAGTAGTCAAACAGGCCCGCGCAGCACACGACGTCGTACCGGGCCGCGGAAAGCATGGGGAGAGGTCTGGCCGCCTCCTTCAGCAATTGGGCGACGGATTTTTTAATGAGTTCAACCGGAGTGCGGCGCTGATGTTTTCGCTTCAGCTCGGCCAAGATCTTATCCGTGTACATCAGAGTTTCGTCGTTGAAATCCAACAAAGTGAATTGCGCCTGTTGACTCAATTCCGAGGCGCTCAAGAAATTTTGAACTTCTACGGCGGGGCCGCAACCCAGGCTAAAAACGCGGGCGGGCAGGCTGCGTTGTACCATCCTGCAGGTTTCGCCCACCAGCAACTCCGTCAGACGTGTGATCCGATTGCGATGGGCGACGACGGGTGGGGTACTGAGAAAATAGGTGTTCAACATCTTGGCAAAAATGGAGCTGCCCTCATACGGATCCCGCACCATCATGTTCACCATTTCGTAATCGCCGGCGTAACCCAAAGGTTTATGGAAGGCCCGGTACATGAATGGGGCGCACAAAACCCACGGATGGAGTTGGCGCTTCACATACGCTCCGTAGCTCGGTTGCAAATCGCCAGCGATCTGCTGGCTGACCGCTTCAAAGCGCTCGAACAAACCTTTAAACAGCGGCATGACCGATGCCTCCAGGGCGTGGATGGCGCTGCGTTCGAGTTGGAGGCGATCGCCCGTTGGCTGCGAGCGAACGCCCAATTCGACCTGTTCGAGCCAGCGTTGCACCTCCATGAGCATGAGCTGCATGTCTGCCACCGCGATTTTGAACTCGGGGGCAATGTGGAAAGCTTGCTGCGAGGCCTGCATAAAAGCCTCGAAGTCCATCCGCAGCCTTTTTTCGGGATTTTCCAGGAAAAAAAGGTTCACGTCCCGCCAGCCGCCTTCCAGCGCTGCTTCTGCGGAAATGACCGTCGCGGTGCTCACCAGATTCGTGATGACTGCGCGGCCTGCATAAACGAGCCGGTCGTTGAGCAGAATCTGAAAATCCTGCAACACTTCCGAGCGTTGGAGGATGATACTCGGCGTGTACATTTCGAAGACCGCCAGGTGACGCGTGAGTCGGAGAACAATGGCGCGGACTTCCGAGCCCTGGCTGGTTTGAAAGACGACCAGGCTATCCTTCGTGGCAGAATTTTCCATATTCGGCTGCAATCTTTCGTTCAAGCCCGCTCCCGGTTCTCAGTCCTCAACGACGCGCATCCTCTATACCTCTTTGATGAGCATAAAGCCACAAACCCGGTCAACTTTTCGAGCGCGGACCTGCCCGTGAAAAAAATCGGCCCGGCGGCTTGGAGTCTTGCGAATTGGGTTCTAACGCAAACAACCCACGCGCGCTTGCGAACGGTGCTGGTTGTGACTCAAGACGAAACAAATTGTCGTATTTCCCTGGAGTCCTCTCAAAAACGGAGCGAGGTTTGGACGATCACCACCAGGGCGTCGGGGATGGGCGGGCGGGTGAAATCCGTTCTTCCGCCGGGATGCATCACCCATTGGATGCTCGGCTGGACGGTCCACCAGGCCGTCAGTTGGGCCTTGTAAGAGCCTTCGATCACGGCCTCGTAATCCGGTTTGGGCAACCCCGCCGCCACGTACACATTGCTGATGTCGCGGCTGATTTCCAAATAGGACGCCGCGACCCCGAAGGTGTCCCAGTCACGCCCGGGGATCAAGCCTTTATAGACCAATCCGCCGTCGATGCCGAATTGGGTCAAGTTGCGGTCCTTCGGCGCCCCGGCCACGCGGAAGAAACCGACCAGGCCTTGTTTCGCCGGATCGGCCTTGGTCGTCTCGCGATAGAGATATTGGTCGGCGAGGAAATAGAGACCGTAGTTGTTCGGATGGTCAACGTAGGGTCCGGGCGAAAGACCGAAGGCTACCGAGGTCGCCGTCCCGACATCCAGGAAACTACCGGTGTGGAAGTAGCCGCCCAGCTTCCAGTTGCCTTCGAGACCCTCATCGTCTTTGGCCTGATTGAGCCGATAAGTCGCCTCGAAATAGGCCAGCGCTCCTTCCTCAGCGCTCAACTTGAAGTCCGTGCCCGACCAGCTCCGATCGGGGTTGCCGTCATAGACGCCCGCCTGAAGGTACCATTTTTCGCTCGGGTCAATCCGTAATCGCGCGCCCGGCGCGCCGTAGGGGGTGGACGCCAGGGCGTGGTGGCGCGGAGGCAGGCCCGCAATATCATAGACGTTGAAAGCCAGCGTGGGATAGAAAAACGTCTGGTTGAGAAAACTGATTGACGCCAGCGAATTGTAGAATTCGGGGAGGATGAAATCGCGGTCGATGGCCAGTTGCCCCACCTTCAGTGAAACTTTGCGGTCAAAGAATTTCTGTTCGTACCACAGTTCCCAAAGCCGGAGCGAGTCGGGGAAATCGAGCAGGCTGGTTTTGTTCAGGTCGCCCACGAAATGTTCGCCGAACGCGCGGCCGCTATGGAGATAAAGCCCCCCGGCGTGCAACTGGCCGCCTTTGTAACCAGCGAGTTTTTCAGAGTCCAGATCCAGCATCATTAACAGCGCGCCTTCATAGACCGAGCCTTGCTTGATGCCGCCGCTGACATCCGTCGGCACGGCGTTGAAATAGACAAACTCGAAATCAACCCCGTTGCTGGACAAATTGGAGCGCAAGCCGCCCCAGGTGCCCAGCAGATAATCCTGTTCGGCAAAGCGCATCAGGCCGGATTTCGGCGTTTCGGCCTGGGGTTGGCCGGTTTGGGCCTTGGCCGGGATCGAAAAACAGATCATGGCCAGCCCGAGGCACAGTGCGGTACGGTCCGATTTTAGCTTCATAATTGCGCCGATTCATGGCGAGACGGATTCGCGTCGTCTATGACTCGCGGAACCGGGTTCAAGTCAGTAAGCCTGTTTGCGTCTCACAGCAGTTAACATGCCCCGGAATAGCCGGCCGAGAGTCTCCCAGTAGCTGCGGGTGATGTCGGCGGAAAGGAAGGCCAGATACACATCGTTGGAGGGCAGGCGGCTGTTGGAAGCGTAATAGAGTGATTTCTCCCGGCCGCGGTACTTCGACTTGTGGAAGGAGAGGCCCTTGAAATTGTAAATGTCATTGCCGAACCGCTCGCTGGCCTTGAAGAAGAGCTTGGTGGCGAAGTCGTCGTTGAACTTCCCCCGTTCCAGCTTCACAAAGGGCGCCAGGCACAAATTGAGCACTTCCTTGCCTTCGGTCCGGAATTTCTCCACGGCCTCCATGTGGACCGCCGTGGCCAGGCGGCCGTAGCGCTGCTCATCGCAGCGGGAGATGTTCGCCGAATAACCAACGACTTTGCCGTCGCGGTACATTGGGTCGTAGAACGCAAAGCCGATCACGCGACCTTCTTTGTCGTAGGCGATGAATTTGCGCACCTCCTCCTCCGGCTCGAACACCGGCCGGCGAGCGTAAATCCAGATTTCGCGGTCGTTGACTTTTTTCGTGCCGATCCATTTCGCCGTTACCGCCGTAAGCTGAGCCTTGTTTACCGTTTCAATCGCTTCTTCTCGGACCACGATCCCTTCGCGCTTGACCTCGTTGCGCGCCCGTTTAATCAGGTCGAGTTCCTTCCAATTGCCCTTGGTGTTATAGGTCTGAATCGGAATTTCCGGCTCGTATCCGATACAGTTGACTTTGAAGCCCATCTCGCGCAAGGCCTCGGCGCAGGATTCCGAAATGACGCCAAAGGCGGCGTGGGGATTCTGCGCGAGGAAGCGGTGGACGAGCGTGGGATAATCCTCGGGCGCGCAGACTGGATCGGACAAAACAATGCGTTTGGTGGTGCGCGCGAAGACCGGATGGTAAATCGAGATGTAAGCGATATAGCCAGCCGTGTCGTCGATGAAATACTCCATCCCCTCTTGCAGGGTGGCGTAGGAGAGGGCTTCCCGCCCGTGACGTCGGAGATAGGGGGAGAGCCGCGCCCATTTTTCTTGCCGATTTAGAGTTTTTGCCGCGGGCCCATCAATGATTGCAATAGCCATCGCTCATCAACGGCTCGTCCGTCAGCGATGACATCCAGCCGTTTAGGCCAGATTTTCAGAGGCCCAATCCGCCGTCAACGCAAATACCTTTTCCTTGTTCCGGTCGAGATGTCCGACGTGGCCATTGCCCGGGATGATGTGCAACTGCTTCTTGCAGGTCAGGCCGGCAAACAGGAGCCGGCCGGACTCCGGTGGATCCAGCTTGTCCTCCTCGCCCCACAAAACCAGAGTCGGGGCCGTGATCTTGGAAATCCGCTTGAGGGTGTTGACAAAGAAGGCTTCGGCGGCGCCCGGAAAGGGGAACGACATGAACGCGGCCAACGCACGCGGATCGGCTTGGAGCCGGCGGTCCACCTCCGGGTCGGCGGCCAGGTGAAAACCACCCGACATCTTCGCCAAGGGCACGCGCAAATCCTTTTTTGTAAAAAACTTTTTGATCTTCCCCAGCAGAACAAGGAACTTGAGGAACAGACTCAGCGGCAGGGCCAGCGAGTTGCGCACGGTGGCATCCAGCGCCACGAGCGCCTTGAGCCTCGGTTCGACCAAAGCGGCCTCAAGGATCGCCGTGCCGCCGGACGACAAGCCAAATGCGCCGATGGCCTTGGAGTCAACCCGGGGGTGGGTCGCCAGGAAGCCCACCGCGGCCTGAACGTCCGCCACCCACTGGCGCATGTCCACGTAGAATCTTTCGCCTTCACTTTTACCGTGGCCATGCATGTCCAGCGCCAGCGAGGCTACCCCTCGCTCAGCCAGGTATTCGCACAGTTCGAAATAGTTTTCCTTGAATTCTCCCGCGCCGTGGCACACGATCAACGCGGGCGCTGAGCCGGCGGTCTCCGGCAGAAAGAGCACCCCCGCGAGCGACTCACCGAGCGAACGGACAACTACGGTTTCTCTGGAAAGTACATTCATGCTGGTCGGTTACACAGCTTTACCAATGCCAAATTCGGTCGGGGCCGTGCCAAGCTCGGCCCTGCGCTGGCAAACACGGCTGCTGGCGGCCTCATTGAGCGGCTTAACCGATCGCACCAAGCATAAATTGCCTAGCATGGGGATGATCATACCTGATCCGGCTTGGGCTGTCTGCTCCGTATTTATACGGTGAGGCAGGCTGAATTCGGAAGCCGCCCGGGCGGCCGCAGGCGAAACCAGGCGGTGTCATCGGCCTGGCTGAAAAGGGGGGATCCTTTTCACCGGGCGCGTGAAGTCTTTTTGATTGTCGGAATGCAATTCGCGGCTAACATCCGGCCTTGGCCTAGGCACCACGAGATCGTAGCAGCCGGCTCGATTCGGATGACGGCGCGGGGCGCTGGCGCGATTGGGCGCCGGCTTGCCATTGCTGATTTGTTTTTACAGACATGAATTTGCGCGGCTCTGCGACTGGCCGGCCGGCGGATTTGCCCAAGCAGTCGCGCCAGGTCCGCCACATGAAAACCGACCGAACTGAGAATCCTGAGCCGAGCCGGGAAGACCTGAGCGTGACCGAAGTGGTCCGCGATTGCCTCGCTACCGCGGTCCTGGGCATCGATGAGCAAAGGCGCATCAACCTCTTTAACTCCGCCGCGGAGGAGCTTACTCTGCTCAAGGCGGAGGAGGTGCTAAACCGGCCGCTCGAGGTCTTGCCCCTGTCGCTGGCGGAAATCATCAACGAAACGCTCCAGACCGGCAGAGCGATCATCGACCGCCAGATCGCGTTCCCGGCCAATAATCCAGGCGGCTGCGAGGTCCGGGTGAGCACGACGGTGGCGCGAACTTCGGCTGGAACCATTTCCGGTGTCGTCGCGGTAATGCACGACGTTAGCTCGGTCCAACGGTTCGAGGAAGGCATGCGCCAGTTCGACCGGCTGGCGAGCATTGGCACCCTGGCGGCGAGCATGGCCCATGAGATCAAGAACGCCCTGCAGGCGGTGAAAACCTTTGTCGATCTGCTGCTCCAAAAGGATCCCGCCGCGGAGCTGGCTCAAACAGTAGGGCGCGAGCTGCGGCGCATCGATTCGATCGTCAGCCAAATGCTCAAATTCGCCGGCCCGGCCCGGCCCACCTTCGGTCCGATCCGGGTGCAGGAGGTCCTGGACCATTCCCTCCGGCTGATCCAACACCAGCTCGACGAACAAAAAATCAGATTGCACCGCTCATTCCGCGCCGCGTCCGACCTGGTGCGGGGCAACGACTATCAACTGGAACAGGCCTTCCTCAACCTGTTTTTCAACGCGGTCGAAGCGACCGCGCCAAACGGGAAACTGAGCGTCGCCACCGATCTCATCGGCGCTCCGGCCGGGACCAAAACCCGGCAGCTCCGCGTCACTATCAAGGACACGGGAACGGGCATTCCCCCGGAAAACATGGGTCGAATGTTTGAACCATTTTTCACGACCAAATCCAACGGCACCGGCCTGGGCTTGCCGATCACCCGCCGCATTATCCAGGAGCACAACGGCTCGATCGCCGTCGAAAGCAAACTCGATCGCGGCACCACGTTCCGCGTGGTCCTGCCGCTGGCGGAGAAGCTCCATTGAGGAAGCCCGCAGAGTTGCCCAGCTCCGCGTCGCTCGGGCATTCGCCGGAATAGCGGTCTGCGGGCGATCCTCGCTGGGAACCATGCTTGATCCGCGCCGCCGGACCAAATGAATTCCGGGCATTGAGTCCACGGCAGCTTATCCTTTCATGTCCAGCCACCGCACCCTCGCAATTCTCAGCGACATTCATTACGCGAGCGCGGCCGAGCGAGCGCGCGGCAACTTCTACCTGAGCGCGGTCTCCAATCCGGCCTGGCGCCTGGCCATCCGGCTGTATCGACATTATTTTTGGCAGCGCGACCCGTTTGCCCACAATCATCTGCTCGACGAGTTTTTGACCCGCGCCGGACGAAGCGATTACGTCGTGGCCAACGGCGATTATTCGTGCGATTCCGCCTTCATTGGTGTCAGCGATGACGCCTCCTGCCAGAGCGCCCGGGAATGCTTGGACAAGTTACGCCGGCAATTCCCTGCCAACTTTCACGCCGTAATCGGCGATCATGAGCTGGGGAAAAAGCCGCTCGGAGCGGATCTCGGCGGCATGCGGCTGCCCAGTTTTCGGCGGGCGGAGCAGGAGCTTTCGTTGCCGCCGTTTTGGCAGGTATCGATTGGCGATTATCTCCTCCTTGGGCTGGTCTCGAGCCTGGTCGCATTGCCGGTGTACGAAGAGGAGGCGTTGCTCTCGGAACGGCCGGAATGGCGGCAGTTGCGGGCGCGGCATCTCGCGGAGCTTGGGCGCGCCTTTGATGCCCTGAAGCCGAGCCAGCGCGTCCTGCTTTTTTGTCACGACCCGACCGCGCTGCCGTTTTTGCTGCGCGAAGAGTCTGTGCGCAGAAAAGTGGGCCAAATCGAGAGGACTATCATTGGTCATCTGCATTCACCACTCATCCTCTGGAAAAGCCGGCTCCTGTCGGGGATGCCCGTGGTTTCCTCTCTCGGCCACACGCCGCGGCGGCTCAGTTCCGCGTTGCGCGAAGCGCGCCATTGGAAGCCGTTCAAGCTTTTGCTCTGTCCGTCGCTTGCGGGGATCGAATTGTTGAACGATGGCGGGTATTACACCGTCCAGCTGGATCCCGACGCGCACGGGCCGGCGTGCTTCCAGTTGCGCCGCCTTAATTCTCGACGGCCTGCCCGCACGACCGATCCCGACCCGGACCATCGGGCGGGTGGCTGCTGATCCAAAAAGAAATCGCCGTGAGGCCATTTACCCCTCTGCAAGCAACACCAACTCCTCGACCGGAAGGGGTAAAGGTTTGTTCGCGCGCGCCGAAGTACTAAAGTACCGGCGAGCGGGTTGAAGCGCGGGTAGTCGAGGCGTTCCAGAGCGCGACCGGTCGTGATGCGGCGAATAAGAATCGAGCGGGATCGCCTGCTGCCTGAAGGCCAGCAAGAGCGCGGAAGCGGCCGTTCTGGCCAGGGGCGGCCGCCACTGGCATTTTACAGTCCCGAAAGTGAGGCTAGGCCGTCCGGCTTCCCGCAGTCGATCACCAGAGGTTTTGAATGAAAGTCGAAGTTGTTTTCCAGTTGGCGGACGCTTCGTGGCCCGCGTTCCTCGTCGCACCGGCCGGGGACATCGTGGAGGCCAACGCCGCGGCGGCGGCCTTTTTCGGTGACCGCCTCGAGGCCCGGCAACTCTCCGCGCTGGGGAATCGCGGCTCCGCGGTTGAAGACCTAGTGGGATGCTGGGAGCACTTTTGCGCGGCCCCAAGGTTGCTGGAGTTTGCCGGCAAAGAAGGGACTGCCGTGGTGTTTTCCACGGCCATTGCGCCGCTTGAATTTGGGTCGCAGAAATATTTTCTTTTCCAACTGTTTGCGGTTCCGGCGGCTGCGCCGACGCCGCCGGCCGAGAACAAAAGCCAGGGGGTCGAGATCCACCTCACTCACAAGCAAAGACTGGATTGCGCGATGCAATTGACCCGCACGGTCGCCCTCGATTTCAACAACGCCTTGACCAGCATCATTGGCCATACATCTTACGTCCTGGGCCAGATGGAGACCAACCATCCGTGGCGTTTTTCGGTGGGGGAAGCGGAGAAGGCCGCCGAAAAGGCCGCAGAAATCGCGAAGGACCTCGCGGCGTTCAGCCTCGAGGAAAAGGACAAGCGGGCCCAGGTGGCGGGCAACTTGAACACGATCGTGCGCCGCGCGGTGCAACTCTTTGAAACACCGGAGCGCAAGAATCTGATCTGGTCGCAGAAATTCGAGAGTCGCATTTTTACGGTCCATTTCGACGAAGCCAAGTTGCAGCAAGCGTTTGTAAAAATCCTCGAAAATTCGGTTGAAGCCATCGGCGCCGCCCAAAAAGCCAGCGGGCAAATCGGCGTCGAGACGCGCAACCTGGAGTGCCACGAGCCGGCGCAGGACGGCCCGGTCAAGCTCGCCCCGGGCGCGTACGTCTGCGTGGAGATCACCGATGACGGTTGCGGCATTGATCCGGCGGCAATGCCCCGGATTTTCGAGCCGTTTTTCAGCGACAAGCCGAGACATCGCGGGCTGGGCCTGGCCTGGGTGTATGGCATCGTCACCAACCACGTCGGCGGCGTCGCGGTGGCCAGTCAGCCCGGCCAGGGGACCGCGGTGCGCGTTTATTTGCCGGCCACCAAGAAACTGGTCGAGGAGAAGTTCATTTTCCAACACGGGTTTTCCGGGCACGGAACCATCCTCTTTGTGGACGACGAGGAAATGGTCGTCACCCTCGGCCGCATGCTGCTGACCTCCGCCGGCTACAAAGTGCTCACCGCGGGCAGCGGCGAACAGGCGCTGGAGCTCATTGGCCAGAGCCGGGAGCCGATTGATCTGCTCATCACCGACATGGTGATGCCGCGGATGAACGGCCGCGAGTTGATCGAGCGGGTCCGGGTGCTCTCGCCGGCGACGCGCGTGATTTGTTCCACGGCCTGCGTGCGGACAGTGAGCAGCTTTAAGGACCTGACTTATCTGGCCAAGCCGTTCACCTGTCAGGACCTGTTGGGCCGGGTGAAACACGCGCTGGAAGGCACCGAACAGCTTGCCAAAGGGACGTGATTTGACTTGCGTTTAGCCGCCGGTTTACCTTCCCGCCCGGTTTATGCAAATTGAAACTCTGAAAGCGTTTTGTGATCTGGCGGAAACCGAAAGTTTCACCAAGGCGGCGCAGATCAACCAGGTGACACAGTCGGCGGTCAGCCAGCAGATCAGTTGCATGGAGCGGCTGTTCAAGTCGCTGCTGATCGAGCGGAGCAAGAAGAAATTCCGCCTCACGCGCGAGGGGCAGGTGCTATACGACTATAGCAAACAGATCATCCAGACTTACGATTCGCTGCTCAACAAGCTGCAGGAGATCAAGGACATCATTTCCGGGACCATCCGCGTGGCCACCATTTACAGCATCGGCCTCCACGAGCTGCCGCCGTATCTCAAAAAATTTCTCAAGGCCTATCCCACGGTAAACGTGCACGTCGAATACCGGCGGTCCAACCAGGTGTATGAGGACGTGCTCAGCAACATCGTGGACGTGGGGTTGGTCGCCTACCCAGCGCGCGAGCCGAAGCTGGAGATCGTGCCGCTGCGCAAGGACACGCTGGTGCTCGTCTGCCATCCGCAACACTCGTTTGCCAAGGCCCGGGCGGTGAAACTGCGCGACCTGAACGGACAAAAATTCATCGGCTTTGAGCCGGACATCCCGACTCGCCGCGCGATTGACAAGATTCTCAAAGACCAGAGCGTGACCGTGCAGCATGTGATGGAGTTCGACAATATCGAGACGGTCAAACGCGCGGTGGAGATCGATGCCGGCATCGCGATCGTGCCGCGAGGCACGATCACCCAGGAAGTCAGCAAACAAACCCTGGCCGAGATCAAGATTGACGACGTGGAGCTGTTCCGGCCGCTCGCGGCAATTCACAAGAAAAACAAGGTCCTTTCCCCCGCGATGAAACAGTTCCTCGCGGTATTAAAAGGGGTAAACGCGGTTAAGTCCGATTCGTAAGCCTTCTGTTCGGTGGAATTCCGCGAGGCCGTCTCCGCCGGACCGTTAGAGAATCGACCCACACCGATTTTGATCCTGGACTGGTCCGCGCCGGGCGGCGCGAGTAGAAACTTCGTGCGTCTGCCCGCACGAGGATTAGAATGCCGGCCGTGCCATCTCCGTTCCATCAACTCCTTGACGCGACCATTCAGTACCTTGAAGACCTGAAAGCGCGCGGAGTCCGGTTCGTCCCGGTTGCGCCGGAGGCGCTGGCGGCGTTGAGGGGGACCGCGCGACCAAGTGGGACTCCGGCGGTCACACCGCGGCCCAGCCCGCCGGTGTCGGCGGCGACTCCGGCGCCCGAAAAATCCCCGCTGCCAACCGGGCCGCAGGCCGGGGCGGAACTTTTTGCCCTCGCCGCTCCAGTGGTCAACCCGGCGGTTCCGCGACCGCCTTCCCTCTCGCCGGCGGCCAAGACGCAGGCGATGGCGGAATTGCGCGAGCGGGCGCGGGTTTGCGTAAAGTGTCAGCATCTGGCCGCCTCGCGCAAAAACGTTGTGTTCGGCGTGGGCGACATCAATGCGCAACTGATGTTCGTGGGCGAGGCGCCGGGAGCGGACGAAGATGAACAAGGCGAACCATTCGTTGGCAAAGCTGGCGAGCTGCTCACCCGCATCATTCAAACGATGGGCCTGAGCCGCCAGAGCGTTTATATCGCCAACATTTTGAAATGCCGGCCCGATACGCCCGGCGAAACCGCCGGCAACCGCAAGCCAACCGCGAAGGAAATGGCTACCTGCATTCCGTACCTTCACGAACAGGTCGATCTGATCCAACCCAGGGTCATCGTGGCCCTCGGGGCGACGGCAGTCGAGGGATTGCTTGGCAAAACCATCGGCATCACGCGACTGCGCGGCCAGTGGCAGACCTATCGCGGCATCCCGCTGCTGCCGACGTTTCATCCGGCCTACCTGTTGCGCAACCAAGCCTTGAGCGAGCGGCGCAAGGTGTGGGAAGACATGCTGAAGGTGATGGAGAAGCTCGGCCTGCCGATCAACGAGAAGCAGCGCAATCATTTCACCAAACCATGACCGGAGGACTAAGGGTCGAGCTTGCGGACTGAGGGCGGCTTGATGGGTCAGTCCCATTTAGGATGAAATTACTTTCGCCGATGCAAAGGTCCCGGCACAAAATCCTGATCGCGCTCGGCAGTCTGCTGGTGGCGCTGGTCCTGTTCCCGGTCATCGAGCATTACCGCGGCAAGCGGGCATTAGAGCGGTGGAAGGCCGAAATGGTGGCGAAGGGTGAAAAGTTCAAGATTGAGAAACTGATTCCGCCGCCGCCCGCGCCGGCGGACAATGCCTTTCCCGATGTGCTGTTTGCCAGCGGCCGGCTGCGGGCAAATCCACGACTGACCGGCTTGAAGCCGCCCAGCCTGCGCTTTGCGTCGCCCGGCAAGATGATTTACTCGCCCGGCCAAACCCACTGGAAGGGGTGGGACTCTGCAGGCAGCGGGACCGGAGATACGAATGTGACTTGGGAGGTTTTGGCCGATGAAATGGCGGCGCTCATCGATCCGTTGAACGAGGCAAAAGCCGCGCTGACGAAGTCCGGGTTCGATGCCAATCTCAATTACGGTTTCGGGTTCAATCTGGCGACGATCCATCTGATGGACGTGAAGCGTCTTGGTGAGGCCCTTTGCGCGGCAACCCTCCTCGACCTTCACCGTGGCAACATCTCTGCCGCCTCCGAAAATCTGAAAGCACTGTCGGCTCTCAGCCGCGGCCAAAGGGATGAACGGCTGGTCATTTCCCAGTTCGTGCGCATCTCGATGACCACCATCGCCGTGGGCGCGACTTGGCAGGCACTCCAGACGCCGGGCTGGAACGACGAGCAATTGGCTCGACTGCACGCGGGTTGGCAATCGTTGGAATTCCTCGGCGCGATGGCCCATGCCTTGGAAATGGAACGGGCAATGCAGGGTCCTGCGTACGACCGCTTACGACAATCCAGCAAGGAGGTGGCGGACATTCTCGGAGGGTATCAAAACATGTTTGGCGGGGGCGGCGGCGGAACCAACTCGATCTCGTCGCTGGATGACGTCGTCGATCTTCTGCGCGTGAAGCTGCCCGAGCTGGGGCGCGACTCGCTCTACATCCCCCTCTGGCAATTCGCCTGGTCGCACCAGGATGAACTGCATTGCATGGAGCTTGTACAGGCGCCGATTGAAACCTTGCGGCGCGCAGCCAAACAGAATCCCGGCGAAGAAGTGGCCGCAGCTTTCCGGCGGCTCGATACAAACACCGAAGAAGCCAATCTTTACGACCGCTTGCGTTTCCGGGTGTCTGACATGGCGTTCTCTTGGGTCTCCAAATCGGTCCAACGGGCTTTAGTTTGTGAAACTCTACGCGAGCTGACCGTGGCGGCGATCGCGCTCAAGCGGTATGAATTGCGTCATGGCAAAGTGGCGCCGAGTTTGGCGGCGCTCGTTCCGGAGCTGTTGCCCGAGCGACCGCGTGATTACATGGATGGGAAGCCGCTGCGCTACCGGCTAAATCCGGACGGGAGCTTCCTCCTTTATTCGGTTGGCCAGGATGGCCGGGACGATGGCGGCGACGCCACGCCAACCGCAGGCGCGGGATCGAAACCCTGTCTGCAGAATGGCCGCGACCTGGTCTGGCCCGCGCCCGCCTCAGCCGAAGAAATCGCGGCGGCGGAAGCGAAGCCCGCGAAACGGAATTAAGATTTCACCAAACCATGACAGGGGACTGAAGTGCAACCTGGCTGGCCAAGGCATGCTTGATGCCGGATTCTGATACGCGGCTAAATTAGTTTCGCCGATGCAAAGGTCCCGCAACAAAATCCTGATCGCCCTCGGCTGCCTGCTGGTGGCGCTGGTCCTGTTCCCGGTCATCGAGCATTACCGCGGCAAGTGGGCGCTGGAGCGCTGGAAAGCGATCATGGCGGCGAAGGGAGAAAAGTTCAATATCGAGGAGTTAATTCCGCCGCCGCCCGCGCCGGCGGACAATGCCTTTCCCGATGTGTTGTTTGCCAGCGGCCGACTGCGGGCGACAAATCCTCAACACATTGGTTTGATGCCGCCCAGCCTGCGGTTTGTGGCGCCCGGCAAGCTAATTTACATCCCTGCCCAAATCCACTGGAAGGGCACGGACTATTCAGGCGGTAAGAACAAAGATACGAATGTGACGTGGGAGGTTTTCGCCGATGAAATGGCGACGCTCATCGATCCTTTGAACGAGGCAAAAGCCGCGCTGAAGAAACCCGGGTTCGACGCCAATCGCAATTACCGTTTCGGTTTCAATCTCCTCCTACCGCATCTGGTGGAGTTCAAGCGCCTCGCCCAGGTCCTGTCCGGGGCAGCCCTCCTCGAGCTGCGGCAGGGAAAAGCCTCTGCTGCCTCCGAGGATCTGGAAGCAATGTTAGCGCTCAGCCGCGGCCAAAAGGATGAACGACTGGTCATTTCCCAGCTGGTGCGCATCGCCATCGGCCCCATCGCGGTAGGCGCGACCTGGCAGGCGCTCCAAACGCCGGGCTGGAATGACGACCAATTGGCGCGACTGCAGGCGGGTTGGCAATCGTTGGAATTCCTCGGCGCCATGGCCCATGCCTTGGAAATGGAACGCACGATGCAAGGTCCCGCCTACGACCTTCTGCGCCAATCAAACAAACAGGTTGCCGACATGTTGAGTGCGTATGGCCGGGGCGCGGGCAGCAACGCTCCGCGGACGGTGTCCGGGTTGGATGATCTGCTCGACTTTCTGGGCGACAAGCTGGTGGAATTCCCTCGCGGCTCGATTTACATTCCGCTCTGGCGATTCGCCTGGTCGCACCAGGATGAACTCCGAGCAATGGAGCTGGAGGAGGCGATGGTCGAAACGGCCCGGCAGGCGGCGGAGCAAAAATCGGGTCGTGCCGCGGCTGAAGCTTCCAGGAAGCTGGAAGCCAAGATCGGGGAAACCAGTCTGTATAACCGCTTGCGGTTTCTCTTTTCATCAGAGGTTGCTCGACCTTCGTGGGATCCGGCTGGCATACTCTGGGTCGATCGCGCCGTCGAATGCGAGACCCAACGCGAGCTGACTGTGGCGGCGATCGCGCTCAGGCGCTATGAACTGCGTCACGGCAAGCCGGCGCCGAATTTGGCCGCGCTGGTACCGGAGTTTTTGCCCGAGCTGCCGCGCGATTACATGGATGGGAAGCCGCTGCGATACCGGCTGAATCCGGATGGGAGCTTCCTTCTTTATTCGGTCGGCCAGGATGGCCGGGACGATGGCGGCAATGCCGCGCCAAGCTCCGGCGCCGGATCGAAACCCAACCTGCAGAATGGCCGCGACTTGGTCTGGCCCGCGCCCGCCTCCGCGGAGGAGATCGCGGCCGAGGAAGCAAAGGCCGCGAAACGGAACTGAAAACGCGGAGGCGTCAGCCGCGGCCACCTTAGAAGCCCGTTCCGCCATTGCGCGTGCCTTTGCGCTTTCGCCGCCGGACCCGAACTGTTACAATCGCTCGCATGGCTTCCAATTTGAAGATCGGCTTCCTCGGCGCGGGCAAAATGGCGACCGCGCTGGCCAAGGGGTTCATCCAGGCCGGTCTCGTCAATGCAGCAGACCTGATTGCAAGCGATCCGATTGACGGGGCGCGCGCGTCGTTTGCGAAAGAGGCCGGCGCGAAGGCCTCGTCGTCCAATCCCGAAGTCGCGCAATCCGCCAGCGTGCTGCTCCTGGCCGTCAAACCGGACCAGGTCAGCGACGTTCTGGCAAACGTGCGTAGCCACTTCACGGAAAAGCATCTGCTCATCTCCATCGCCGCCGGCGTGCCCATCGCGCGGCTGGAGGCCGGCCTGGCGCCGGGCGCACGCGTGATTCGGGTGATGCCCAATACGCCGGCTCTGGTCGGTGCGTCGGCGTCCGCCTTCGCGCTGGGAAAATCGGCGCAGCCGGCCGACGGCCAAATGGCGCAGAAGCTTTTTTCGGCGGTCGGCGTGGCGTACCAGGTCAAGGAGTCGCTGCTCGATGCGGTGACCGGTTTGAGCGGCAGCGGCCCGGCGTACGTGTTTTTGATGCTCGAGGCGCTGAGCGATGGCGGCGTGGCGGCGGGACTGCCGCGCGACATCGCCACGAAATTGGCCGCGCAGACCGTGCTGGGCAGCGCGAAGATGCTGCTCGAAACCGGCCTGCATCCCGGCGCGTTGAAGGACATGGTCACCAGCCCCGGCGGCACCACGATTGAGGGCATTCACGAACTGGAAAAAGCGGGCGTGCGCGCCGCGTTGATCAACGCGGTGCGAGCGGCCACGGAGAAATCGAAGCGGCTTGGGCAAGGGTAAGGACCTGGCATGGACTTCCCGCCGCCCAGCGAAAAGCAAGCCCGCCTGCTTTGGACCGCGCTGACGACCTTCGCGCTGGGTTTGTTGCTGGCGACGCTGGCCGTGTTCATTTGGGGATTGGGCCGGGTGCTGGGATTGCTCACGCCGGTGCTCTGGCCGCTGGCGATGGCCGGGGTGATCGCTTATTTGCTGGATCCAGTGGTCGATCTTTTGGAGCGACGCAACGTCGCGCGGTCACCGGCGATTCTGATCGTCTTTCTGGCGGGCGCGTTGGCGGTGAGCGGGATTTTTGCCAGCGTGATCCCGCAGCTCGTTCGCGAGACGAGCCAGCTCGTCGCTCATGTCCCGGGCTACGCGCGACAAATTCAAAGCCAAGTCAATGAATGGATGTCAGGCTCGCAGTGGTGGATGAAACGCTTCCACCGATTGTCTCCCAAGCCGGGCGATACCAACGCAATCCCCGCAGGGTCCGCCACCGAGCCAGCCCTGCAAGTCGCGACCACGAACTCACCCGCGGCCCTGTCCCAACCCGGCGAACCGGGCTGGGAACAGAAGATGCTTGAGTCCACCGTGACCCGGCTGACGGCGGCGTTGCCGGCGATGGGCCGGTGGATTTTGGGGCAATTGTCGCACGCCGCGTCCTGGGCCGGATTCGTCTTCGGCCTGGTGATGGTGCCGGTGTTCACGTTTTATTTTCTGCAGGAGAAAAAAGGCATCCAGGCCGGCTGGACGCATTACCTGCCGGTGAAAGAATCGAGATTCAAGGAGGAGCTGGTGTTCGTGCTCAACGCGATCAACAATTACCTGATCGTGTTCTTTCGCGGCCAAGTGCTGATCGCACTGTGCGATGGGACGCTGCTGACGATCGGTTTTCTGGCGCTGGGCTTGAATTACGCGTTCGTCTTCGGCGCCATGATGAGCGTGCTGGGCATCGTGCCCTATCTGGGAACGATCAGCACCATCATCCCGGCCACGCTGATCGCGGCGATCGAATTCCGGGACTGGCTGCACCCGCTGGTGGTGCTGGGCATCTTTGGGATCGTCAACGTATTGGACGGTTTTGTGATTTCACCCCGGATCATGGGCAATCGTGTGGGACTTCATCCGCTGACCATCATCATCGCCATGCTCGTTGGCACGACCTTGCTCGGAGGCATTTTGGGCGGTCTGCTCGCCATCCCGTTTACGGCGGCGTTGCGGGTGGTGATGTTCCGTTATGTCTGGCGCCGCGCCGCGCCTTGAGAGCGAGCGCCACCGCCGGGCGAACGGCGGCGCGAAGTCCTGGCCCGGACCAATTCGCGGACGTCCACCGCGTGCATGCCGGCGGCGAGGATCGCTTGCAGGCCCAAGTCGGTATCTTCGTAGGCGCGACAGAACCGCGGCGGGACCCCGAGGCGGCGGGCGGCTTCGAGGAAAATGTCGGGCGCGGGCTTTTGGTGCGCGACGTCTTCGCTGGTGACCACCGCGGTGAACCATTGGCGAATGCCCAAATGGACGAGCACTTGCTCGATGATCGGCCGCTGTCCGCCGGAAGCCACGGCCAGCGGGAGCCGGCCAGCGTGTTCGCGCGCGATCCTCACCACGGCCTTGACCGGGCCTACGCGGGCCATCGATTTCAGATATTCCTCCTCCTTTTCGCGGGCGAGGGCCAGCGGGTCGAGGTCCAGGTTCTGTTCTTCGCGGAGCGTTTGAAAAATGTCACGCGACGGCACGCCGCCCAGGGCATAAAACCGGGCCTCCGGGAAGCGCACGCCGTGCCGGGTTGTCACTTTCCGCCAGGCCTGCCAGTGGAGCGGCATCGTGTCGGCCAACGTTCCGTCGCAATCGAAAATGAGGCCCTTGATCATCATCGTTTAGACTGAGTTAGCGAGCGGGAGCCCGACGCTGACGCCGCGCGCAGCTTGGGCAGTGGCCGCCTTCACGGCTGAGCGGCCGCCAGTTTTTCCTCCAGCTCCCGCGCCATCAGCGGTTCGATGAGGGAATCGATATCGCCTTCCATAAAAGCCGCGAGATTGTAGAGGGTCAACTCAACGCGGTGGTCGGTGACGCGGTTCTGAGGGAAGTTGTAGGTGCGGATTTTTTCGTTGCGTTCGCCGCTGCCGACTTGCGCCTTGCGTTGCGCCGCGTATTTGGCGTTCTCGGCCGCGGTTTTTTTCTCGAGCAGACGCGAGCGCAGGACGGTCAGCGCGCGCGCTTTATTTTTTTGCTGCGAGCGCTGGTCGGCGCAGCGGACGATCAGGCCGCTGGGCCGGTGGAGGATTTGCACGGCGGAGTCGGTCGTATTCACGCCCTGTCCGCCCGGGCCGGAGGCGCGGCAGACGGTGATTTCCAGGTCCTCGGGCTTCAGCTCGATGTCCACCTCCTCGGCCTCGGGTAGGACGGCGACGGTCGCGGTGCTGGTGTGGACGCGGCCTTGCGCCTCAGTGGCCGGAACGCGCTGGACGCGATGCACGCCGCTCTCGTACTTGAGCCGCTTATAGACATCGGCGCCGGCGACGCCGAAGATGACTTCCTTGAGGCCGCGCAGATCGGACGCACTGGAATCCAGCGTCTCCACCTTCCAGCCGCGGCCTTCGGCGTAACGGGTGTACATCCGGTAAAGATCGGCGGCGAAGAGCGCCGACTCGGTGCCGCCTGCGCCGGCGCGGATTTCGATGATGGTGTTGCGCGAATCGGCCGGGTCGGACGGCAGCACGCCGCGCTGCACGTCCAGCGCCAGGCGCTTTTCCTCGGCTTCCAGGCGCGCGATTTCCTCCCGGGCCAGTCCGGCAATCTCCGATTCGGCTGGTTCGGTTCGCAACAGAGCGCGGTTCTCGACGAGATCGGCCATGATCTTCACGTAGGCAGCGCCGGTCGCGGCCAGTTGCTTCAAGCGGGCGTATTCGCGGGAAAGCTCCGAGGCGCGCTGTTTGTTGTCGAAGAGCCGCGGGTCTCCCAGGGCGGCTTCGACTTCCGCCAGGCGCCGGGCAAACCTCTCGATGTAGGGACGCAAATCCATGACGTGGTAAAAAGAGCAAGGCGCCCGCGAAGGAGCAACCTTCGGCGGGCGGAGGCGGGCAAAGCCGGCTACTTCTTTTTCTTTTTCGCCTCGACGGCGGCCCGGACGGCGTTGGTTTTGGCCATGCGCTGCTGGAATTTGTCCACGCGCCCGGCGGTATCGACGAACTTCTGGTTGCCGGTGTAGAAGGGATGGCAGACGTTGCAAATGCCTACGAGGATGACCGGCTTGGTGGAGCGGGTCTGGACGACATTGCCACAGGCGCAACGTATTTCCGCTGCCTGGTACTTCGGATGAATGTCAGCTTTCATGTTACAAAGGCCCCGAAAACTAGCATCGGCCAGCGCTTTGACAAGCGTTAAATCGGGAACGGTCGCGCAGATTCAAGCCGGCCAGCCGCCCTCGAACTACTCGTAAGTTTTTTCCAACTCCTTGATGCGGGGATAGACGGGAGATTCCGGCGGAGTGCGTTTCTTCACTTCGCTGAAAACGCGTTTGGCCTCGATCGGATTTTCCGCCGCAACGCCCACCACATAATCCAGCTCGATCCACGCCAAGCGCGGGTCCTTGACGAGCGGCGAGCGCTTGTATTGGTCCAGCCAGGACTTGAGTCCGGCGGCGCCTTTTTTCTGCGCCTCCTGCAGCGAAGGTTCGAGCTGGCTGGGAAGCCCTTCGAGTCGTTCGGGCACGACGGGTGGCGGCAGCTTGGCCCGTTCCCGGGCTTCCCGCTCAGTGTCCACCCCAACCCAGTAATCGTACATCCGCCAGCCGAGAAAGATCACCGCCAGGACGACTAAAATGCCGATCAGCGCTTTCATGCTTCGTCTATCCGTTTGATGCGGGCGCCGAGCCGGCGCAGTTTGGCGTCAATCTTCTCATAGCCGCGGTCGAGGTGGTAAATGCGGTTGACTTGCGTGGCTCCTTGCGCAGCGAGGCCGGCAATCACCAGCGCCGCGGAGGCGCGCAGATCGCTCGCCATCACGGGCGCGCCGCTCAAGCCTTTGCCGCCTTTGACGATCGCGTTCGGCCCTTCGATGGAGATTTCCGCCCCGAGGCGCGCCAGTTCGCTCACGTGCATAAAACGCGATTCAAAAATACGCTCGGTAATGATACTCAAGCCGGGCGTCAAGGCCATCAATACCATCATCTGCGCCTGGGCGTCGGTCGGAAAACCGGAGTAGGGCAGGGTGGTCAGGTCCACCGGTTTCAAGCGGCCACCGCGGCGCACGGTCATGGTCAGTCCCTGGCGTTGGACCTCGACGCCGGCTTCGCGCAATTTGTCCAACACGGCGTGCAGATGATCCGGACGCCCGCCTTTGATGGTGACCTCGCCGTCGGTGGCGGCCGCCGCGATCGCGAAGGTGGCGGTTTCAATCCGGTCGGGGATGACTTCATGTTCGGCGCCGTGCAACTCCTTGACCCCGTTGATCGTGATCGTAGGGCTGCCCGCGCCAACGATTCTGGCGCCCATCCGGTTCAGGAAATAGGCGAGGTCCACCACTTCCGGCTCGCAAGCGGCGCTTTCGATGGTGGTGACGCCTTCGGCCAGCACCGCGGCCATCATCACATTCGCCGTCCCCAGCACCGTCGGCCCGGCGCGCCCGCCCAAAAAGATTTCCGCGCCGATCAAGCGGGCGGCCTCCGCCTTGACATACCCGCCCTCGATGGTCAGCTCCGCGCCCAGATGACGCATGCCCTTCAAGTGCAGGTCGATCGGCCGCGGACCAATGACGCAACCGCCGGGCAGGGAGACTTTGGCGTAGCGCTGCCGTCCCAGCAGGGGGCCGAGAATGCAGATCGAGCCGCGCATTTTGCGGATGAGGTCGTAATTGCCCACCGGCTTAAGTTTGGCCGCGCGCACGGTGACGGTGTCACCCTCGATCGAAACGCGGGCGCCGAGCGAGGCGAGGATTTTGGCCATGAAATGGACGTCGCTCAACTGCGGCACGCGCCGGATGACGCATTTTCCGGCGGTCAGCAGGGTCGCCGCCATGATCGGCAGCACCGCGTTTTTCGCCCCGCTGATCTGCACCTCGCCATGCAAAGGAACACCGCCTTTGATCAATAAGCTGTCCATTTACGACTTGATGATGATTTCACGCGCGCCGCGGGGTTCACCATTTCACTTATCCGGCCAGCGCGCAATTAAGATTCTTGGCCGATGGGAATAATCCTCCTCCACGGACTCAACGATCCAGTTTGCGCTCGAAAAAATCTTGCGGATCGGTTCCGCCTGGCCGGCGCCGAACTCCAGTATCGCGCGCCCGCCCGGCGCCATGTACGGCGCAGCTTCCACCGCAAGCCGACGATAAAAGCAGAGGCCGTCACTGCCGCCATCCAACGCCAGGCGCGGATCGTGGCGGCGCACTTCGGGTTGGAGCGTCTCAATCTCCGCGCTCGGCACGTAGGGCGGATTGCCGACGAGCAGATCGAAACGCAAACCCGCCGGCAGGCCGGCGAAACCGTCACTCAAGTGGAACTCAATCCGTTCAGCGACTTGATGGCGGGCCGCGTTTTGCCGGGCGATGTTCAGCGCTGCCGCGGAAATGTCGAGCGCGTGAATTCGGGCGCGCGGGCAATGCACCGCCAGGAGGATGGCCAGGCAGCCGCTGCCGGTCCCGAAATCCAGCACCGTGAGGGTCGCAGCGCCGCCGGTCCGCGGCTCGCCGTCGAAAGCGTCGAACAAGCGACGGGCGCGTTCGCCCAGCAATTCGGTTTCCGGGCGAGGGATCAGCACCTGGGGATTGACCAGGAGCTCCAGGCCGCAGAAGGAAGTCGAGCCGAGGAGATGCTGCAGCGGTTCGCGTTCGCCCCGGCGCCGGAGCAGGCCGCGGAGGGTTTCCATTTCGGTGTCCGTGACGTTGCGCTCGAAGTTCAGGTAGAGTTTGAGTCGCGGGACCTCCAGCACGTGCGCGAGCAGGAGTTCGATTTGCAGGCGCGGCGAATCGACGCCCTTGCGGGCGAGGAATTCGCTGCCGGATTGAATGACTTCCGCCACTGACACGCAGTAAAAATAGGTCCGAGATTCAAAGTCTAAAGCGCAAAATTGGGCGGCCCGGCGGCGCAGGCGGCGACCAGGAGTTTGGGCTTTTCTTCCTTGCCGGCGCGGCCTAGCTTTCGGGGTATGAAACGATCTGTTTTTCTCAGCGTCTTGCTCGCCGGTTTCTGTACTTCTGTCGTCAGCGGTCAGGACACGCCGGCCGACGTAGCGGCGCGGCAGGAGACCGAAGAGCGGATCAAGACGATGAACGCCCGAATTGAAGACCTCGAACAGGGCCTCCAGGCCTGCAAGCGGGAATTGGGCAAACTCAACGACGAGCTGCGAAACCTGCGCGACGACCTGGCACGCGCGAACAATAACAACAAGGACGCCGCCTTTCAAAAAAGCCTCGAACAGCTCGCTGACGCCATTAAAGAAGTCGATAAAAAACGCATTGCCGACGACGAGAAGAACCTGGCCGTCCTCAAGTCGCTCAAGGAGAGTTTGTCGGACCGGCCGGCGGTCGGACCGCGCCCCAATCCCGCTCCGGCATCCGTCTCCAGAGCGGCCCCCGATCCGGTGAGAGGCGGGCCGGAGAAAGGCTATGAGTATTCGATCCAGCAGGGCGATACGCTGCTGGGCATTGTCGGCCAGCTCGCCAAGCAAGGCATCAAGGTAACGATGAAGCAGATGATGGACGCCAACCCGGGCGTGAATTGGAACCGGCTGCGGATCGGGCAGAAGATCTTCATCCCGGCCGCCGCAAAGCCCTAAGCGCCCTGGCGCGCGGTGCGGGCCGCCACTCCACTGACGATTAATGACCGAGCCTCGAGGGTCGCCGGCCGGCCACGTGATTCCTGCGCCGCCGGCGCTTGTTCCCGGGCTGGTTCTTCGCGCCACTGCTTTTGTTCTACGTCGCAACTGACCTGCATTAAATCGTCCACGTCAATCGGAGGAAGGACCAAGCGCAGCGGACTCGTTGGCGAGCCGGATGACGCCGATGCCCAAGGATCAATTCTACCCGGCAGAAACAGCCGCCTGCTACTTGCCTTGGCGGTATCGTCTGCTGGTGGGACGAAGCGCGTGGCATGGAGCAGGATCGTCGCGCTTGGCATTGTTTTGGCTTCAAATATTATCGGCCCGCGATGGCAGGTCTGGCTGTCGCTTGGCTTGGGCCTCCTCGATCCGTTGCTCTGGTTGTCGCTGGGACAAAGGAAATGAATGCAGCTAAAATCGAAATTGCGGTCACCGTTTGCAGCAGCCTGCTGTTCGTCTTGCTGCTGTTGTGGTCCACGACCCGGATCAACTACCGCATCACCGCCCGGCATCTGCAAGTGACCTGGCTGGGCCTGCCGGTGCGCCGAATTCGCCTCGATGACATCAAGTACATTTCCTCCAAGCCATGTGTTTGGGGCGAGAAATGGTTCAACACTCTGCGCGTGGGCAACCGCCTGCTGGTCATCCATCGCCGCTCCGGTTGGTTCCGCAACCTCCTGATCTCGCCCAAGAACCCCTTCGTGTTCAAGGCCGACTTGTACGAGGCCCGCAAGCAACTCCTGCCTTTGCTGCCCCGAAGCACGACGCTCAGCCGGACGGACACCGCTCACGTTTTCCGTTCCGCGCCCCCGTCCAAAGCACCGTCGCCGCCGGACCGTCCCGAGGCTGGATAGTCTTTTTCCGCTTTCTGGAATTCCGAAAAATTCCTGCCCGCCCGCCAAAACTTTTTGCTGGCCATTGCGGCTTCGGGAACTTAGCGTAGAGCCTCAGCCATAACGAAAGAAAACGGCGATGGATGTCATATTTAAATGCGAGCACTGCGATCAGGAGCTTTCGGTCGATGCCTCCGGCGCCGGCACCGAGATCAATTGTCCTTCCTGCGGCGAACCGATCATCATTCCAGGACCGCCCGCCACCGTTGCCAGGGCGGCGGCGCCGCAGCACGTCGGGGCGATCGGCGCCTCCGCCGCCGCCAAAGAGGACAAACATTTTTCCGTCCCGGTGCATGACAAGCCGACCGAAGTGCTCATCGAAAAACCGTTGCCGCCCCTGGAGGTCGCCGCCAAGGAAGGGATCAAGCTGCGCGTCAAAACCTTCCGCCGCTCGGACTGTGTCGAAGTGGGCAAAGACCATTTCGACGAAGTCGTCACTGCTTTTCTCAACAAAGCGGGCGAGGCCAACGTGGTCACCATTACTCCATTCAACTACACGCACCAGGACCTCGCCTCCCACCAATGGATCACCGACTTCGGGGTGTTGATCGTGTACAAAGGTTAGGCTCGTTTTCCTCGCGGCGGTCCGTCCCTGGACTCCCGCTTCGCGACCTTCCTCGTAGGCTCCTCGTCTGACCGAGTTCGCCCGGACGGATTGCTGTGGCGGGCCGGCGCGCTTTTTTGCCGCTTGCCGTCGGCCGGCCACAGGGGCTATATGCACGGCCAGCTATTCTTCAAAATGAAAACGATCAAGCCGCTTCTCGCCCGTCTGCTCCTGCTCGCCGCCGTTTCGCTGTCCGCGCCCGCCCTCGCCCAAAACCAGCCGCTCGCTCCCGGCGTGCGCGGCCTCGCCACCCGCGCGCCCAAGCACATGAAGATCGATGGCGACCTCTCCGAGTTCAAGGACGCCTTCTGCACGCCGGTCGAGTACTTTCACGAGAAACTCCACGAACGCGCGGCGCAGTTTTTCTACCTTTGGGACGACGAAGCGTTTTACGCCGGCCTCCGCACCCTCGATACTAAGCCGGCCAATCACGCCGACGACGATCACTTGTGGGAAGGCGACGCGGTGGAGTGGTATTTCGACACGCGCCGCGACGAGAATTTTCGCGGCCAGAATTGGGGCCCCGGCGCGGTGCATTGCTACTGGACGGGCCTCAGTGGCACCAATGTCCAGGGCCGCTTCTGCCTTCGTCCCGGCTACCTGGACGCCATCAAGAAAATCGGCGTCGAAGTCGCCGCGCGCCAAACCAAGGCCGGCCTGGAGGTCGAGTTCAAAATGCCGTGGGCAAACTTCCCCGACTTCAAACCGGCCCTCAACGCGGTCATCGCCCTCGACGCGGAGCTTTGTTACAGCGACGGCGGGCCGCGGGTGTTTCGCAGCTTTGCCTACGGCAGCCCGCTTTCGGTGCAACAGCCCGCCAGCCTCGGCAAAATCCAACTCGTCGAAAAGCTCGAGTCGGCGCACTGGGCCGCATGCGGACCGGTGATGTGCCCCCTCCGCTGCGAAACCCCATGGGAACAGAAGACCAAGTCGCGGGTGACCGGTTACCTGGCGGTGCCGCCGGGTCACGGCGACGCAATCGGGAAGATTGTTTTCCGCGTCCTGGGCCTGGATGGCACGGTGCTCGGGGATTTTCCCGCGACGATCGAAACTTTCGAGGCCGAAGGAGATTTCCAGCGTGCCGTGGGCAATTGGCCGAGCGATCTTGCCACGCCGGGCGCCCATCACCTGCTCGGTCTGGTCTATGACAAGGCGGGCAAGGAACTTACCCGCGTCGCCCCGCGCATGGTGAGCGTGAATATGACGCCAGGTTATTGAACTGGCACGCCGTCCTTTGCCTCCAATCAGCAGAGGGCAACAGAAGACACTGCGAATCAACGGGCTGCGGCAACGAGTGAGGAGGTCAATTACCATGAGTGTAGTGTCCAGAAGCGTTGAGTGGCCTCCATCTTTAGCCGCCGCTCAGTTTTTCGGATTTGGTTTGATTGACGTCGATTCGCTTGGCGGCCCCTTGATCGAACTTGTTCGCCTCTGTTGCCTGGTGAACCTCCGATTGACTTTGATTCGCCCGCGTTAGATGGCCCTCGACGGTTCTGCGCTCATTTCGTGAAACGCATCCCCTTCTTAAGGTCGGAATTGGATTAGCCCCGGAGAGACCAAGGAAATTTTAAGCAGCCGGGGTGGCAAGCACGGAACGAAGCATTACCATCTGGGGCCAGCCGAACAAATCGGGGATAGCCCGCCTGGATGCCTCCTTCGATCCGAATGAACGATGCTATTTCATTACCCCGCAAAGCGCCGAACTGGCGATCCAGCAAGCGAAGGCCAAAGCCGTAAAACGGGCTGGCACGGCCGAAGCGGTGGAGACGATTGCGAACGGTTCGGAAGTTCCGGAGAAATGGGCTGAGGTGGAAACGGATCCCGAGCGGAAGAGGTTTCGCGAGTTGGAAAAGGAGGTAATGGATTCAACTCCAGAAAAACCTATCGAGCAGATGGTCGTGCGGTTGACCTTCTGGTGCACTTTCGTGGTTCTCGCTATTACCATTCTCGACAGGGCGGGAGCGCCTCGACGCCGGCGGTCCTGCCGGCCTTGATGGATAGAGGCTACGATCATCTGGCAGTACTGGCAACCGGTCTCAGCAAAACTACTGTAAGAACAATGGGATTGTGGATTACCTGCAGATTGCGGTCGGCCACGAATTCTTCCACCGCCTCAACGCTCCCGATCGCCATTACCTTGTGTATCGGTTCGGCGCGACTTCACCCCCCCAAGACTGGTCAACAAGTTGGCGCCGGCCCACTTGCGACACAAAAGCAACCGGCTTCAACGCGCCGGAGACTTGGCCCAAAGACCTTCCACAAAATTGGAAGGCCACCCTCGGCCCGCGCGCCCACACGCCAGTTTTGATAGCCGACCAGCTTTGTGTTTTTGGCCGACAGGCAGTGAGGCCAACCACAGCCTCAACGCAACCACTTGAAAGGAGCCTTGGCTGGAAAAGCAGGAAGCCAGGGCGCGGCGCCCTCTTTCGGCCGGAAACGCCGCTTATCGACTTGAATTCGGCGCTGCGAGCGCCAGCCGACGAGGCAAAGAAACCGGGGCGAGAGCGGCCCCGGTTTCCTTGCGATGAACTATAGCGCTAAATCGCGCGGCCCGTTAGGGTTGCACCAACCGGAAGAAGGTTGGCGAACTGGGATTCGCGATCGTTACGCTGTTATTGACCACGCCTGCCACTGGCGTCCAGGTGGTAGCCGGCAGTTTCGGCGAGCTTTGCAGCACGAAACCAACGAAGTTCTGCCCCCAGGAGAGCTTTATGCCGCCAGCCGTCTTGGCTATGCTCAGCCGTGGAGAGACAATCAACACGGGCGCGGTCTGCGCCACGCTCTTGCTATTGAGTCCGGCCTGATAGATGGCGTTGATTTCGACTCCGCTCAAGCTTCGGCCCCACATGGCGATATCATCCAGCTCTCCTGCAAACGGGGTAAGGAGAAGCGGGGGATTATCACCGCTGATGTTGCCACCCAAGGAAAGCCAGGGATAGAGAGGCGTTGTTGCTGTTGGAGTATTGATGGAGCCGAGGTAGTCGGCGGAGGTTACAAGAACGCCATCCCAATAAATGCTCAGAACCGCGCCGTTGGCGCTCATGGCGAAATGGTGGAAGTTAAAAAGGAGCTGCCCCATATCATTAGGCCCAATGGATCCTCGAGCAATCGGTTCGTTAGGCCCGACCGCGATGTGCGCGTCCAGGTCCAGGCTGATGCCGTCGCTATCAGGGACAATATCAATAAAGAATTGCCCGTGCGTCCCGATGCCCCCTGCTTGAACCCAGTTGTTTATGATCGGCCCCACCAGGTTCGCGTCCGATTCCACCCAGCCGGCGATGGTCACGGCGGCGCTGGGCTTGGGGTAATCCGGAACCAAGACATAATTATCGGAGCCATTCAATACGAGGGTGCCTCCGATCCGGCCCATCGTGAAAAAGGTTGGTGAACCTTCTATCACACCGCTCTGGCCGCCGGCGACCGCGTTCGAGACAGTGGTGCTGGAAGTATCGTCGTCGAATGGGAAGTAAGCAATGAGTCCCTCGGTTATTTGATCGGTGGCCCGCACGTCCACCACGGCGTTCTCGCTCCGGATGGTGCCGGCGGGATTGCTGATGGCCACGGTGTAATGGGCCACGTCGTTGGAACTCAGATTAAGCAACCTCAATTGCGGATTGGTCGCCCCGAAGATCCGTTGGCCGTTCTTTAGCCATTGATAAGTGAGGTTGGGACCGGTGGCCACGATAGTCAAAGTGACCTGGCCGCCGACGACGCCGTTGGCGGAAACCGGCTGTTGCGTGATCTCCGGCGGAGTTCCGGCGGGAGGCGGGTCGAGCAGCAGTTGGAAACCGTTCAATCCGGGACCACGGATGGGCTGTCCCCCGGTCTGCACTCGGCCTGGCGAGTAGAACTGGATCTGAATGAACCCATCCTGCGGCTGCAGATTGTCGAATCGCAGCATACTGCCCACGCTGCGGGTTTCCGGAGTGCTCGCCGTCACCAGGATAAAGCCGGGTGAGGGGTTGAATTCATCCGCATTCAGTGGCCGGATGAAGCGTTGTTGAACGACATCCGCCCCCATCGCATCATGGGTAACGACAAAGAAGTCCATGTTGAAGAACTCCAAAGGAACCTGCACGGTATAGAGGAGCAGGGAGTGACCTGCCCCAGCGGGGGGCGGCACGCCCATGAAGGTCACGGTCTGTGCAACTAGCGTGACGCCATCTGCGGCATAGCGCGCAGTGCTAAAGCTCGTGTCCATGCCGTTCAGCATGCGTTCAAGCGGATCTTGATTGCCGGTACCTACGCCCCACTGGCCGGAGGTGGCCCAGGTGATGGTGATCGCGTCCACTGTGTTGCTACTGCTATCGATTGGCGCCATAGGCGTCGCGAGAGTCCCGGCGCCACCGGTGACGTTGTTCCAATAAGCCTGCGGCGAGAACCCGGTAATGTCGTCGAACAACATGGCCGTCGGGGCGCCGTTAGCGCCACTGCCCTCGAAGCTCACACCAATGCTTTCGATGGCCGACGGAGTAAAGATGCTCAAAATGACGCTATCGCTCAGCTGTTGTCCTTGTGGGCTTTGCACCAGGGCCTGGAAGTGCGCGCCATCATCGGCCTGGACCGCGGGCGCCGTGGTGTAGTCGGCATTGTTCGCCCCGGGGATCTTCACGCCATCGCGGAACCACTGTATTTTCCACGGTCCCGACAGCACGCATCGGAAGGTAGCCTGGGAGCCAAGCAACACGGGGGTATCCTGCGGCTGCTTCCGGATCAAAGTCGTCACCGGATTCGTGTTGACGACACCCGGCGTCACGCCCAGGAACTGCACCTCCGAGATCTGCATGCTGTTGGCCGCGGTGGCATTGGCGACGGTGGGGAAGATGAGCTGGTAGGATTTGAACGACTTGGTGTTCGTGAAGAAAATATAATTGTTGTAGAAGCGCGCTGGGAAGGTTGGCACGGGGCCGCTGCTGATGGGCACATAGTTCAGACCGTCATTGGAACCAGACAGGTCGTAGGAAGCCGGGTCGCGCTCAGGCGCGTCATTGGCGGAGGTCAAAACCAGTCCGCTGACAATGGTATCGCCGACATTGGGAGTGACGGTGAAGCCGGTGTTCAACTTGTCGAAGTTCAGGTACTTGGTCGGCTGGTCGTCGATGGCATTGGCCACGCCTTCGGAGCCAGGACTCATCGTGGAGCTGGCAACAATCGGATCGCCCGGGACAGTCACGTCCGTCGGCGCCAGGACTCCGAGCAACTCGACTTCGGAAATCTGCATGCTGTTGGCCGCGGCGGCATTGGCGACGGTGGGGAAGGTGACACGGTATTGCAGGTAGGGAATACTGTTGTCAAAGAGGAAGGTGAGCTTCTCGAATCGGTTGGTAAACAGCGGCACGTCACCGCTGGCGATTAATGTGAAGTTTGTGCCGTCATAGGCGCCTTCCAGCGTAAACGAAGCCGGGTCGCGCTCGGGCGCGTCATTGGCCGATGTGAGCGTCAGACCACTGACGAGGGTCAAGCCCGCCACCGGGCTGACGGTGAAGCCGGTGTTCAGTTTGTCGAAGTTAAGATACTTCGTCGGCTGGTCGTCGATGGCATTGGCCACGCCTTCGGAGCCAGGACTCATCGTGGAGCTGGCAACAATCGGATCGCCGGGTTGAGTGACGTCCTGGGGCAAATCGGCTACCACACCTAGAAATTCCACTTCGGAGATCTGCATGCTGTTGGCCGCGGTGGGATTGGCGACGTCGGGGAAGGTCAGCCGGTAGGCCTTGTAGGCCCGCGAATTGGCGAAGAAAAAGTACTGCTTGAAGAAGCGGGCCGGGAATAGCGGCACGCTGTTACTGGCGATCTCAAAGAAGGAAATCCCATCGAGCGAACCTTCGAGCAGATAGCTGGCCGGGTCCCGCTCCGGCGCGTCATTGGCTGAGGTAAGCGTGAGGCCCGTGACCAAAGTGGCGCCCACCGAAGGAGTCACGGTGAAACCGGTGTTTTCCTTGTCGAAGTTCAGGTACTTGGTCGGCTGATTATCGATCGCATTAGCCACGCCTTCGGAGCCAGGACTCATCGTGGAACTAGCCACAATCGGATCCCCGGGTTGGGTTACGTCCGTCGGCGCCAGGAAACCCAGTAGCTCCACTTCGGAAATCTGCATGCTGTTGGCCGCCGCGGCGTTCGCGACGGTGGGGAAGGTCAAGCGGTAGATCAGGTAGGGCGTGTTGTTCGGAGGGTCGAACGGGAGGACGATCTTCTCGAAGCGGTTGGTAAACAGCGGCACGCTGTTGCTGGCGATCTGGGTGAAATTCGTGCCGTCATACGAACCCTCGAGCAGGTACGAGGCGGGATCCCGCTCGGGAGCGTCATTGGCCGAGGTCAACGTCAGGCATTGGACCACGCTCAGACCGACTTTGGGCGTCACGGTGAAGCCAGTATTCAATTTGTCGAAGTTGAGGTACTTGGTCGGTTGGTCGTCGATGGCATTGGCCACGCCTTCGGAGCCAGGACTCATCGTGGAGCTGGCAACAATCGGATCCCCGGGCTGAGTTATATCCGACAGTTGCGCTTGAACTGATGATCCACTTATCGACGCTATGAGCAGCGCCGCGAGACCGACGAAACGGAATACATGAAGGGTACGCATAATGCTTACTGGTTTGGTAGTTGAGTTAGTTACAAGATTGACGACATGCGGCAAGCCGCGCCGGTTACAAGAATCTCGGCCTCGCATTGGTCACTCGCGCTGCCGATAAAAAAAGCCAAATTTTGTGCATGAAACCCCTACTGGGTTCGTTGGTTTTTAATGGAACTGCGCGCAGATTGGCACAAGGCGCTTGAAGTGTCAACACTTATTTTTTGGGGGAAAAATCCTTTTAGTTTTAAAGAAACCTTGCCGCAGCTTTGCGAGCCGTCACTGCCGCGGGACCTAGGCAACCTCGCACGCCAAGCTGCGCAACGGTGCCTCGGGAGCAGCGGCCGCCGGCTGCGAGTACCACGCCGCGCGCGGGAGACCCCTGCCATGCGCAGGGGAGCCGCCGCATCACGGCAAATTGACGTTGCTCGCGTTGGTCACGGTGATCTCCATCACGTTCGCTGGCAAGGCAACCGTCGAGGTCAGACCACCCGGCCAGCGAAGCCAAAGGTGGGTGGGTGTCTCCGGCACGCCCATCACCTGGATCGCGCCATCTTGCGACCAGTAGCCAGAGCCAGCATGGATTTCCCGCGCCGGTCCCAGCCGTGGCCCGAACTTCAATCGCAACGAGGCGCCAACCCCGCTCGGGTTGCCCTGGGTACCGGCCAGGCGAACCCGCAAGCCTGGCTTGCCGCCAACGTTGTGAAACAGCTTCGTCGCGGCGCCATTTTGGGTGACCACGAGGTCGGGGCGCCCATCGGCGTCAAAGTCGGCCACCGCGGCTCCGCGCTGCTCCCCGTACACCTCGATGCCCGACTGCTCTCCTGGCGCCGCTTCAAGCTTCCCAGTGCCGTCGCCGCGCAGCAAGAGTCCCCGGCCCGCATCGAGCCGCGGGGTTTCGGGATTTGTCGCGAAGAAATTCTGGCTCAGAAAAACATCCTCGTGTCCGTCGCCATCGAAGTCGGCGACGATGACGCCGAAGGCCGGCGCCAACTGGGCTTCACGCGGCAGTGGCAGGGCCTCAAAATGGTCGCCGCGGTTGAAAAAGACCATGGACGCCAGCGTGGTCACCTCAACTTTGCGCGCGCGCGATTGCCACGGTTCGAGAACGTCAGCGATCGAGGCCTCGCTATACGCCCGATGGGAGTGAAAGCGTTCCAGCAGCACGGGCAGGCCACGGGCCAAAACGTCCAGCCGGCGGCGCGGGGCAAAGGCGTGGGACAGCGGGTCCCATTCCGTTTCGAGCAAGTCCACGACTCCGCGTTCCAGCAGGTCGCCGTAGAATAGCCGCAGCGGTCGCTCGGGGGTCGCGGCCTGATCGCCGTTCAGTCCCCAATTCGCGGCCACGATATCCAGACGGCCGTCGCCATCCAAATCTCCGGTGGTGACGCCGTTCCACCAGCCGGTAAATTGGCTGATGGTCGAGGGTTGATGGTCCATCGTGGCAACCGGCGCGTCCCACAGCGCGAGTCGGCCATGATCGTTTCGGAAAATCTTCAGCGGACCCCATTCGCACGCAAGGATCAGCTCCGGCAGACCGTCGCCATTGAGATCACTCCAAACCGCGCCACTAACCAGGCCGGCGGATTCGAGTGCCTTGCTGTTGGTGGGATCGAACTGGAACTTAGTTCCGTCGAAGCGATACAACCGCGACGAAGCCGCTTCGGGGTAACGGCCGGGAATCACTCGCCCGCCTACGAACAGATCCAAATCCCCGCGGCCCTCCACGTCTGCCAACGCCAAAGGCCCCGTGCTCGATGGATCTCCCGGCAAGCCGTCGTCGATGCTTCTGCCGCCGAGATCGAACTGCCGAACGCTGCTGCCGGCGACCAGACCGTCTTCGTAGTTGGCCGAGCCTGCCAACAAATGGGTCGAGCCTCCGCGCGGACGCCAACCCAAGACCGTGGTTTGATCGCGAGTCATCAGCCGGTCCAGCGGCGCTTCGAGCAGCCGCTGAAATCCTCCCTGGCCGTCATTGCGATAAGCGGCCAGTTGACCACCTCGGCCACTGGCAATGATCAAGTCCTCGTGTCCATCCCCATCGATGTCGAACCAACTCACTCCTGGTCCAAGCTGGCTTAAGCGGCGTGGCAACAGGGGCTGACGCTCAAAATCATCGAACGGCTCCTCGTGATGAGTGTGCTGGAGGAGGCGGCTAACGTCCGCGAACAGTTTGGCTCGTGGCGGTGCATCCCGGTTTGCTTGTGCGGGCGTTGGAGGGCCGGCGGCGGACTCGATAACCTCGTAGATGCGATTGGGCCTGACGTCGGTGATTCGGCTGGCGCGTCCGCTGCGCCAGGTCACTTCCAGTGCCATCCGGTTCGTCGCGTTTCCCGCGGCGAAGGCCAGGAGTGGTTCCGAACCGGACATGTAACGACCGCCGGAGATGACCTCCTGACTTTGCATCGGCACAGCGCCGCCGAGCAGCCTGACCTTGGCCCCGATGCCCTGGATGTTGGGCGACAGCCCCTGCAAACGCACGGCCACACGCGGAGCGCTGGTTTCATTTCGATACAGCCCCGCCGCGCTGCCCAGGTTGTTTACCACCAAATCCAGGTCCCCGTCCCCGTCCAAATCCGCCAGGGCGATGGCATGGTGGACGCCGCGCTGGTCCGTTCCCCACGCCGGAGTGACTTCGTCGAACCGCGAGCCGCCGCGATTGCGGAAAGCGATGATGGGTGTGTCGAACCGCGGGTAAAGCCGCAGGTGCGCCATCAATTCCTGCGTGAAAGCCTTTTGCCGCTCGACCTCGTTGGTGAAGCCTTTCCAAGAATGCTGCCGCGCTTGGATCTGCGCCTCCGCGTCCATGTCCTGGACGTCCTTGGCGTGGCCGGTGGTGATTAACAGGTCTTCAAACCCGTCCAAGTCCACGTCGAGAAAGACCGGCGACCACGACCATTCCGAGGCGGCCACACCAGCATAATTGGCGATCTCCGCAAACGTGGCATCGCCGCGGTTGAGAAAAAGGGTGTTGCGCATAATCTGGGGGCGATCGTCGATCGCGCCGACTGGCGACGCCAGCGGCGCTTGGGCCGGCTTCTGAAGCTTTCGCAGGCGAGGATCGCGGCTGAGCATGTCCGCCACGAAAAAGTCCAGGCGTCCATCGCGATCGATGTCGGCAAAATCGACGCCCATCGAACTGGCACTGGTGTTGCGCAAAGCCAGGCGCGGAGCGGCGCGGAAGCGTCCCTTGCCGTCGTTGAGCCATACTCGATCGGGCGTCCAAAAGTCGTTGCACACGTAGAGATCGGGGAAGCCGTCGTCATTGATGTCGCGGAATGTAGCCGTCAGTCCCCAATCCAGCGGCGCTCGAGTCAACGGCCCGCCCTCTTCATTCCGAAACCGCCCGCCGGTCCAGGACACCGGCGCGAAGTGCGCCAGGCCATCGTTGAGGTAAAGTTGATCGGGTTCGCCGAACTCTTGTACCTGACCGTTGACGATGAGCAATCGATCCTGAAACTCAGGCGGCACCGTCAGCTGGCCGTTCACCAGGCGGAGATTCACCTGGCCACGGTCGCGGATGTCGTCGGTGCGGTTATTGACGACGTAGAGGTCAAGTGTCCCGTTGCCATCGACGTCAGCCAACGCGAGCGTCGCGCTGCCGAACCGGCTGGCGGTGCGGGCCGCCACGGTCGCGTCCGTGAACCTCCCGTGTCCATCGTTGAGGAAACATTCCACGCCCCCGCCCAGAACACAGATCAGAAGATCCAGCCACCCGTCGCCGTTCACATCGGCGAAGACCGCGCCGCGATAATAACGATGATCCCGCTTCAGGCCCGCCTGCTCGGTGACATCGGCGAAGCGCCATCCGCCAAGATTTTTGTAAAGGGTGTTCCGTCCATTCAAACTGCAAAAATAGAGGTCCGGTCGGCCGTCCTTATCGTAATCGCCAACCGCCACCCCGGAGCCGTTAAACAACACGCGATTAGACGCGCCCTGCCACTCCTCCAGCGTGTTGGTGAACGTGACGCCGGTTTGTTCGGCCGGGAGCAGCGTAAATCCGCTCTTGCCATTGGCGGGAACTTCCAAGGCGGCCCACCGCCCGCCTGGAACTTCCACCCAAGTCAAGTCTTTCGCCCCCGTTACCGAGGCTGCGGGGCCGACGAGCCAGCCAACGGCATAGCAAAAAAGTGTACTCGTTGTCCAATTCATCTCGAAGGGTGCCGCACGCGTTTGCTTGGATGGTAGCAGCGTCAGATCGGCCACGAAAGGGCAAACTCACTATGTTCAGTTCCTATTTTTTAAATGGCAAAATTTATCCACCGGGTTGAGTGTGGATTTCTTGTGGCGATTGTGTCATGTTCGTTGATTAAGATGCCAGCTTCGATGTCTCGCCCAATCCGGGTGGCGCTGCTTTTCGCCGCGTTACTCCATGTATTTTCCACTGGTGCTTCCGCGCAGCCGCGCGTGCCTGCGGATGTCGGCACGGCCGTCAACGGTTATCAGGATGATTTCGACGGCAGTTCCCTGGCCGGCGGATGGCAGGTGCTCGGCGCGAACGTTTACAGCGTGAGCAACGGCGCCCTGCACGTCACCACAGCGTCGGGTGACCCGAACCATTTGCTCTACGCTGTGGCGGGCTACGATAACTCCGTGCAGGAGGTGCTGGCACGCATCCGCGTTCTCAGTTTTGGCGCGGGAGACCTGGTCCGCGGCGGCGTCGGGGTAGGCGTCGATCCGACCTCTACTCAAGGGATCAACTATCTGTTTCGTGATAACACAAGTGACGGGCAAACCTCGTACCATCTCGCCTTCCTCAACGACCTCATCGCCTGGGGTCCCGTGCAGAATTTCATCTGGCAGCCGAATACTTGGTACTGGATCCGGCTTCGGCAAGAGCCAAACACGGCTTCGCTGGGTGGTGTGAACGACGTCTTCGGAAAAATCTGGCTCGCCGACGGCTCGCAAGCGGAGCCGGCGAACTGGCAACTGACCTGGGACTACACCCCGGGCCAAGCTCAACGAACCGGATTTGCCGGCATTACAGCCAGTTCGGGCGGCGCCTTCCAATTCGATGTCGATTACATTCTGATTAAAGCCTCGGGACTGCCGAGCATCACGGTCGCGCCCGCCGCGTTTCCGCTCACGCAAACGCCCGTGACGATCACCAATCAGCCCCAGAGCCAGATCGTCGTCGAACTTCAGCCCACGACATTCAGCGTCGGGGCGAGCGGCAATCCGGCGCCGACGTTTCAATGGTATAAGAACAACCTCCCCATCGCCGGCGCGACCAGCGCGACCTATTCCATCGCTTCCGCTCAGCTCAGCGACAACGGCACCCTCTTCAAGGTCCTCGCCGCCAACGTCGCCAGCAACGTCAGTTACAGCGCCACCAGCATCGTGGCGACGTTGACCGTCAACGCCGATACCAATCCGCCGGTACTGCTCATGGCGCAGGCACTCGGACTCAGCCAGGTGCGAGCGATTTTTTCCGAGCGTATCACACCGGCGACCGCGACCAACGTCGCGAATTACGCCATCACCGGCGCCAACGGCGGCCTGCCGATTTCGAGCGTCACCCTCGATCCATCGCAAACCAACCTGACGCTCAACGTCAGCCCGCTCACCGAAGGCGTAGTTTACACACTCACGGTAAATGGCCTCACCGACCAATCAGCCGCGGCCAATTTAATCGCGAGCAACTCGCAGGCGACGTTCCTCGCCGCTTCCTACGAGCCGCAGGACATCGGCAGTCCCACGCCTGCCGGTGGTGCCATCCCGGTTCCAGGCGGCTACAACGTGAGCGGCGGTGGCGCGAACATTGGCGGCACTTCGGACCAATGCCAATTTGACTACCAACTGCGCAGCGGCGATTTCGACTTCAGAGTGCGGCTGGATTCATTGAGCCTGGCCGACGCGTGGTCCGAGGCCGGCCTGGTGGCCCGCGAGGACCTCACGCCTGGCGCCCGATCCGCGGGCGTGCTGGCGACGCCCACGATCAGCGGCGCTTTTTTCCAATCGCGCAGCGCGGTTAATGGCCCGACGACATTGTCCGGCTCGTTCCCAATCAACTATCCCAGCATGTGGTTGCGGCTGAACCGCGCGGGCAATGTCTTCACGGGGTTTGCCGGCTTCGACGGCCTAAACTGGACGCAGCTCGGCACGGTGAGTATCGCTTTGCCGGCGAGCATTTACTTTGGCTTTGCGGTTTCAAGCCATAATACGAACCAGCTCGCGACCGCGGCGTTTCGCGATTTTTCGGCCGTGACCGCGGCGGGCGCCAACGCTCCTCTGGCGATGGAAACACTGGGCCAGTCGAGTCGCCGCGCCAGTCTTGTAATCTCGGAGATCATGTATCACCGCGGTAAAGCGCGCGGCACGATGAACACCAACGCGCAGGGCTTTGTGACCAACAGCCTGGAATTCGTGGAAATCTTCAACGCACGCGGCGAACCGCAGGACATGAGCGGCTATCAACTCGGCGGCAGCATCAGCTACACGTTCCCGGCCGGCACGCTGATTCCGGGCGGGGGCTTTCTCGTCGTGGCTAAATCGCCGGCGGACATCGAGAGCGTTTATGGCATTAGCGGCGTGCTGGGGCCGTTCGCCAACAATCTGCCAAACGGCAATGGCACCGCTGTCCTGCTCAACCAGGCCGGCGGCGTTTTTCTGGAAGTGAAGTACGGGACCACCCCGCCGTGGCCCGCCGCCGCCGATGGCGGAGGACATTCGCTGGTGTTGGCGCGGCCCTCGTACGGGGAGAACAATCCGCTCGCCTGGGCGGCCAGCGACGCCGTCGCCGGTTCGCCGGGCAAGCTCGATCCGGTTACGCCCGATCCGCTCCGCAACGTCGTGATCAACGAATTCCTCGCGCATGGCGATCCGCCGCTCGTGGATTTCATCGAGCTTTACAACCACGGCGGCCTGGCGCTTGACGTGTCGGGTTGCTCGTTGAGCGACGATCCCGAGACGAACAAATTCTTGCTGCCGCCGGGCACAACCATTCCGGCCCGCGGTTTTTTGTCCTACGACCAGACGCAGCTTGGTTTTTCGCTCACCGCGTCTGGTGAAAGCATTTACTTTCGCAACGCGGCCGGCAATCGCGTGCTGGACGCAGTGCGCTATCCTGACCAGCAAAACGGCGTTTCGTTCGGTCGCGCGCCCGACGGCGCGTCCGCCTTCCATCCGCTGGCCGCGCGCACCCCTGGCACGACGAACAGCGCGCCGCGCCAGTCCGACATCGTGATCAACGAAATCATGTATGCGCCGGTTTCGCTGAATCCCGACGACCAGTATGTCGAACTTTACAATCAAGGCGCCAACGCGGTGAACCTGGGTGGCTGGAAGTTCATCTCTGGCATCAGCTACACATTTCCATCCAACACGATGATTGCCCCGGATGGTTATCTGGTAGTGGCGCGGAATGCGTCGCGGATGCTGACCAATTACGGGAACCTGAACGCGGGCAATCTCGTGGGTGATTTCGGCGGCTCGCTTGCGGGCAGAGGCGAACGACTGGCGCTCACGATGCCCGATCTGGTGATTGCAACCAACAGCCAGGGGCAGCTTGCGACCAACGTCGTTTACCCCGTGGTGAACGAAGTGACTTACGGCACCGGTGGACGCTGGGGCCAGTGGTCGCATGGCGGCGGGAGCAGCCTGGAATTGATCGATCCGCGTGCCGACAATTCCCTCGCGCCCAATTGGGCCGACAGCGACGAGACCCATAAAGCACCGTGGACGATCATCTCCGCGACTGGCACGATTGATAATGGCAACGTCCCCGCGGACGAATTGCAGGTGTTATTGCAGGGCGTAGGCGAATGTCTGGTGGACAACGTGCAAGTGCTCAATGCGAGCAGTAACAATCTGATCGCGAATTCCTCGTTTGAATCCGGCGCGAGCGGCTGGACGGCCGAAGGCACCGAATCGTCATCCAGCCTCGAAAGCAGCGAAGGCTACTTGAGCAGCAAGTCGTATCACCTGCGCGCCGTCGAGAAGGGGGACAATCAGGTCAACCGCGTGCGCACTCTCCTGACGGCGCCGCTGGCGGCGGGCGCCACCAATGTGACCATCCGCGCCGCGGTGCGCTGGCTGAAGGGGGATCCCGAAGTGCTGCTGCGGCTGCGCGGCAATTGGCTCGAATGCGCCGGTGAACTGGCGTTGCCGGTCGCTCCCGGAACTCCGGGCGCGCGCAACAGCCGCTACGCGACCAACGCACCGCCGGCCATCGTGGACGTGAAACATTCGCCGGTGTTGCCAAGCGCGAATCAACCGATCGTCGTGACCGCCCGGGTGAACGATCCCGACGGCATTTCCTCCGTCATGCTCAAATACCGGCTCGATCCCAATGCGACTTATTCCGCCGTCACCATGACCGACAACGGCGCCGGTGGTGACGCGGTGGCGGGCGATGGGATTTTCAGCGCCACCATTCCGGGTCAGGCTGCCGGCGCCCTGGTGGCATTTTACGTGCAGGCGGCGGATAATTTTGTCCTCCCGGCAACCGCCGCCTTCCCGAACGACGCTCCCGCGCGCGAGTGCCTGGTGCGCGTGGGCGAAGCGCAGCCCACGGGCAACTATCCGATCTATCGCGTTTGGATGACGCAAGCCATGTTGAACGCGTGGAACAGCACCAGCAGGCTCAACAACACCTCGTACGATGTGACGTTCGTGCTGGGCAATGAGCGGGTGATTTACAACACCGAGGGGCGCTTCAAGGGCAGCCCCTACATTTCACCCGGCTATTGTGGCGCCACGTGCGGCCGCTGTGGCTATGCCATCACCTTCCCGGCCGATGACTTGTTTCTGGGCGAGCAAGACTTGGTGCTTGACTGGCCCGGCGGCCACGGCGGCGAAACCACCGCCCTGCAGGAACAGATGGGCTACTGGATTGCAGACCGGCTGAATCTGCCGTTCAGCCACCGTTACACGATTCGTCTGCACGTCAACGGCGTAACCGACGATGCCCGCCAGGCGGTCTTCGAAGCGGTCATGCAACCGGCCGCCGGCTTCGAGAAGGAATGGGTGCCCAATGACAGCAACGGCGATTTCTTCAAAGTCGAGCGCGCGTTCGAATTCAACGATGCGGACGGTCTCGTGGCCGATCCCGAGCCGCGCTTGCAACACTACACGACAACCGGTGGCGTCAAAAAACGAGAGCGGTACCGCTGGAATTGGCTGTTTCGCGCCACCGATCGCCGTGATAACTACACCAACATTTTCGCGCTGGTTGATGCGGTCAACGCCACTGCGCCTGAACCCTACACCACGGCGACGACGGGGCGGGTGGACATCGAGGAATGGATGGGCATATTCGCGACTGAACACATCATCGTCAATTTCGACGCTTACGGCCATGAGATTGGCAAAAACATGTATGCCTTCCTGCCCGATCATGGCAAATGGCAGCTTTACATGTTCGACCTCGACTGGCTGATGTTGGCCGCGCCCCGCTACAATGCCAATTACGCTGCAAGCTCCGCGCCGCTCTTTAATGCGGACGACCCAACCATCACACGCATGTATAGTCATCCGCCGTTTGTGCGCGCCTATTGGCGAGCAATCCAGAGCGCCGTCGATGGACCACTGGATCCCGCCAATTGCAATCCGGTGATTGATGCCAAGTCGCGCTCCCTTTTCGCCAACGGCATCGCCTGGTGCGACGGCCAGGCGCTTACCGACCCGACGGTGGTGAAAACCTGGTTCAGTCAGCGCCGCGCCTTTTTGCAAGCGCAACTCGCAACCGTCGCTGCGCCATTCGGGGTAAACTCGTTAGTGGTGGTGAGCAACGATCTAGGATACGTGAGCGGGACAGCACCCGTTGGAGTGAAGACAGTGTTGTTCAACGGAGTGGAGTGGCCGGTCACGTGGACGAGCGTAACCGGGTGGACCGTGGGAGTGCCGCTGCTGCCGGGAACCAATGCGTTCAGCGTGGTGGGGGTGGATGTTCGCGGCCAGCCGATCGCAGGTGCGAGCAACAATGTGTCCGCAGTGTATAACGGGACAGTTCCATCACCAGCGGGGCAAGTGGTGATTAACGAGATCATGTACAACCCATTGGTGCCCAATGGCGAGTATGTGGAGTTGTACAACAGCTCAACCAAGTTCACTTTTGACCTGTCGGGCTGGCAGTTCCGGGGTTTGTCCTACACCTTTCCTGTCGGCTCCCTGATCCGGGCCAACAGCTTTCTGGTACTGGCGGCCAGCCGAGCGGCGTTTCCGGTGGCGTACGGAGCGACAATCCCGGTGTTTGACACGTTTGGCGGCACGTTACAACTCGATGGCGAAACCCTGTCCCTCCTCCGGCCAGGAACCAACGGCGATCTGGTCGTGGCGCAAGTGCGTTATGAAAATGGGCCGCCCTGGCCAACTGGCCCCAATGGGACGGGCAGCTCGCTGCAACTGATTGATCCGTTGCAAGACAACTGGCGGGCCGGCAACTGGACAGGCACCTTCCCGCCTGCTTCCTTGAGTCCCGGGGCACCAAACGCGGTTTCGGCGACCCTTCCAGGCTTTCCGCCGCTCTGGCTCAATGAATTGCAAGCCGATAACTTGACCGGCATTACCAACCGCGCGGGTCAGCGCACTGCTTGGCTGGAGCTCCACAATCCGAGCACGAACGTGGTCTCCTTGAGCGGCCTCTACCTGGCCAACAACTACGGCAATCTGACCAGTTGGCCGTTCCCAATCGGCGCAGTCATCAACCCGGGCGAGTTCAAAGTGATCTTCGCCGACGGCCAGACCGATCTTTCGACCCTCACCGAACTGCACGCCGGCTTCATCCTGCCTGGCGGTACGGGTGCGCTGGCCCTGAGCCGGCTCTATAACGGCCAGCCGCAGGTGCTCGATTACCTCAACTATATTGACCTCGGCCCCAATCATTCTTACGGCTCGTTCCCCGACGGGCAAAGCTTCGACCGGCGGGAATTCTATTACGCCACGCCGGGCGGCACGAACAATGGCGCGTCAGCCCCGCTCGTTGTATTCATCAACGAATGGATGGCCAGCAACACTCACACCCTTGCCAATACGAACCACAACAACGCTTACGACGACTGGTTCGAGCTGTACAACCCCGGCCTGAGTTACCAGGACCTCGCCAGCTACTATCTCACCGACAACCTGGCCAACCAATTCCAGTTCCGCGTGCCGCCCGGCTACAGGGTCCCGCCGCACGGCTTTCTGCTGGTGTGGGCCGACAACGCGCCCGGCTTGAACAGCCCCGATTCCGCGGACCTCCATGTCAATTTCCAATTGGCCAAAAGCGGCGAAGCCATCGGACTTTTCGCCGCGGACGGCACGCGGATTGACGCCGTGACATTCGGCCCGCAAACCAACGACGTGAGCATGGGCCGCTATCCGGACGGCGGTCCGAACCTTTACTTCATGCCCACGCCGACGCCGCGCGGCGCGAACGTCCTCCCGGTGAGCAACACGCCGCCGATCCTCGCACCCATCGGCAGCCAAACCGTCCACGAAGGGCAAACGGTGACGTTTACCGCGACCGCCACAGACGCCGATATGCCGGCGCAAACGCTCACGTTCAGCCTCGATCCAGGCGCGCCGGCCGGCGCGGTGATCGACGGGAGCAGTGGCGTGTTCACTTGGTCCACCATCGGCATCGCGGCGCCGAGCACGAACACCGTTACCGTGCGCGTGACCGACGACGGCTTGCCGCCCCTGAGCGAATCCGAAACCATCGCCCTCATCGTGATCGGCCCGCCGAGCTTGAGCGTGGTGAGTCGATCTGGCGATCAACTCACGCTCGGCTGGACCACGATCCCAGCGCGGACTTATCGGGTGGAATACACCGACGAACTGGACCCCGCGAACTGGCAGCCGCTCGGCAGCGACATGCCCGCCAGCAGCGGTGGCTTGTCAATCAGTGTCAGTGTGAGCGCGCCGCCGCAGCGATTCTTCCGAATCGTGGTGGTGCAGTAGTACTCCAATCCATCCCAGAAGGTGCGGTATTCAGAGAGCATTGGGTGGCGGGTGACAGAAACCTTGTCTCTGACTCGGCGGAAATGTGCCCCCATCACACGGTTCGGCAGTCTGTCGCATAAGGACATCCTGTCCGAAAACTCGTGCAAGAGTGGTCTTCGAGCCGCCTCGTGGTAATAAAGCCGCAGCATCCCGTCCAACCGCTGCCGACAATTGCGTCATCGCCTGGAAACCGTACGAGCGCGCCCAAAAGAAATGAACTGAACCACCCGCGCAAACGGCCCGCCCGCCCGCTGACTTCGCTGACCGAAACCCGTGCGGCGTTGTCTGGTCCGAACAGACCACTACCTGCCCCGCTGGTTGTACGGGATATCTGCTCAGCCAGATAAATCTCCTGCTGCACGGTCTCGATGCTCGGCAGATTGATCCGCTAAACGCCCTCCGCTTCAAGCTCACGGAAATTCTCGACCGCGCCTTCAAAGGAGCACTCTGCCCCGCCATTGCCAGACGACGGTGTATCACAAACACGAGATGTTTTCACATAATCGGATGGCGCTAAATGTTCACATGCGGAAACTTGAAGGCCAAATTCCGGCGGTGGCGGGCGGGTCAATTTGGAGCGCAGAACGGTGACGGGGCGAGCAAGAGATTGACGCGACCGCCGCCGAGGCGAATTTCGTTAAGCTTGGTGCAGTTGCTCACATCCATTTCGTCGAGCCCCGTTTGCAGCATCTTGCCGGTGACGTGAGCAACGGGCAACTGGAACACTCCGCCAAAAAGTGTCAGACGCAGGCGCATGTCGCGCACGTGAGCCTCGCTCTTCCCCGCCTTCTCCTTCGCCGCGATGTATTCAGCGACAAGTTCAGGCACCGTGCGGGATTCGCGGACGGCGTTGGTGCGATGAGCAGAATCGGTGACGGCGTCGCGGAGTAACATACCTTGGGGCAGTAGCTAGATCGCGTCGGCGTATTCGGCGACGGCAAGATTCAACTGGCGATTCAGCGGGCGCAGGGTGTCGAGGGCTTGCAGGTAATTCGCCCGATCCAAAGGCGTTGGCGGAGCACCTGGCCTTTACCGTTGGCAAGTTTAGTCGCGGCCAACTCGGCTTCGCGCTCGGCTTCCTTCAGGTCGGCGAACCGTTTCTTCGTCCGGTGCGCGCCATCGTAGTAGGCGAGGGTGAATTGCCGGTAGCCAGCTCCGTTGACGCAGTTTTTACCGGCGTAAATCTTGACCGTAACGTTGCCGCGCTTGATTGCGAGCGGATTTCCAGCCGTTGGAGTGCGTTTGACTTTCATACAGCAAATTGTCCCCAAACAGTCCCCAAAAGTCAGGCACTATCGAAACAGGCTGTAAACAGTGGCGGAAGGGGTGGGATTCGAACCCACGGTAGCGTTGCCGCTACGCCTGATTTCGAGTCAGGTGCCTTTAACCACTCAGCCACCCTTCCATTGCACTTGATTGTATTGAGGAATATCGCCGTTTTGAATTCCTCACCACTGACCGTTCTGCATCCTGTGAATGAGCACTCGCAAAACTGACAAAGAATCGCAGTGGCAGAAGACCCCGGTACGAACCTCGTCCGCTACGCACCATCCGGTTTCCACTATGCCCGCCTTCGCGTCAGCGGCAAGCTGAATTGGAAATGCTTCGGACATCGGCGAGAATTCACCGCGCGCAAGACGCAGGAGCGCAGCCCCGGTGCGCCCAAAGCGGCGTCGGGCAGGCGAGAATCGACACCGCTTCGGACTATAGGCTTGCTGCGATTTTCAAATGCGGGCAGGTTCCACGCTTCTGACAACAAGCAACACCATGACGCGACGAAATCGTTTTTGCGTTCGGGGAATCGCTTCGCGTGTGCCAATGCTCGGCGCGGTTGTCCTGCTTTTCGGGTGGCAATGTTTTCCGCCGGCGGCGGGCGCGCAAGCCTGGCCGCAGTTTCTCGGTCCGACTCGTAACTGTGTTTATTGCGGGACCGCCCTCGCGGAAAACTGGCCGAAGGAAGGGCCAACGCGGGTCTGGTCGAAAAAAGTCGGCCAGGGTTTCAGCGGCCCGGTGGTCGCCGACGGCAAACTCATTTTTTTCCACCGGCTGGCTGACAAGGAGACGGTCGAATGTCTCAATGCCACCAACGGAACGGCCATCTGGCTGTCGAATTACCCGACCCATTACCGGGACGATTTCGGGTTCGACGAAGGACCGCGCGCGACCCCGGCGATCGCCGGCGAGAAGGTCTTCACGTTCGGCGCGGAGGGTCGGCTCAGTTGCTGGAAACTTGCGACCGGCGAGAAGGCCTGGAGCGCCGACGCCAAACAGCAATTCGGAGCAGGAAAAGGATTTTTCGGCATGGTCTGCTCGCCGTTGGTCGAAAGCAACCTGGTGATGTTGAACCTCGGGGGACGTGACGGTGCCGGGATCGTCGCTTTCGACCAGGCCAATGGCAAGGTAGTCTGGAAAGCCACCGAGGATGAGGCCAGTTATTCTTCGCCGATCACGGCTACGATCGAAGGCAAGCGTTACGCCTTTTTCCTGACGCGCAGCGGGCTGGCCGCGCTCGATCCGGCCAGCGGCAAGGTCCTTTTCCGGTATCCGTGGCGGCCGCCGATGAGTGCTTCCGTTAGCGCCGCCACGCCGCTGGTGATTGGCGATTTGATTTTTTTATCAGCCAGCTACGGCACCGGCGCAATCCTCTTGCGCTTCAACCAAGCGAAGCCGGAAATGATTTGGTCAGGCGACGACATTCTCTCGAATCACTACGCCACCAGCGTTCATCACGATGGATTTCTCTATGGCTTCGATGGACGCCAGGAGCAAAGTTGCAACCTGCGTTGCATCGAGCTGAAGACCGGCCATATCCGCTGGAGCCGGGACGGCTTTGGAGCCGGCACAGTCCTGCTGGCCGGCAATCAGTTGCTGGTTCTCACGGAAAAAGGCGAACTTATCCGTGCCCTGGCGGAGCCGAAAGAGTTCAAGCCCAACGGCCGCGCGCAGATTCTTCCGTTTTTCGCGCGCGCCTATCCGGCGCTGGCGGATGGACTGTTTTATGCACGGAGCAAAGACCAACTGGTGTGCGTCGATTTGCGCGCGCCGAAGAAAGACTAAAATAGCGTTATGTCGGCGAACCCTTCCTCGCCTGCCAACGCCTCCGGCCCCGCGCCCGGCCGGCTGATGTCCATCGATGCCCTGCGCGGGTGTGACATGTTCTGGATCGTCGGCGGCGAGGAGATCATCCATGCCCTCCACAAGATCAGCCATACTGGCTTTGTGAACGCGCTCGCCGGTCAAATGGATCACAAGCCATGGGAAGGCGTGGCCTTTTACGATCTGATTTTTCCTTTGTTTGTTTTTATCGTCGGAGTTTCGCTGGTGTTCTCGCTCTCGAAGACGATGGAGCAAGCCGGCCGGCGCACCGCTTATCGGCGAATTCTGGTCCGCGGCCTTTTGCTGTATCTGATCGGGCTGGTTTATTACAAAGGCATTGCCAACGGCCTCGATCACGTTCGCTTGCTGGGAGTGCTGCAACGCATCGCGATCTGCTATTGGTGCGCCGGTTTGGTTTTCTGCACGTTCAAGTTGCGCGGGATGATCGTCACTTTTCTGGCGTTGTTGATTGGCTACTGGGCGCTGATGACTTTCGTGCCGATCCGTCAAATCAGTTTGGAAAAGAAAGAACTGGCCAACCTGGCCATCGCGGCGGGCACCACGAACACCGTCGTGCTCTTCAACAGCGCCACCAATCGGGTCAGCGGCCATTTTGAGGAAGGGTTCAACCTCGCCAACCATCTCGACTTCCAATATCTCCCCGGCCGGAAATGGGACGGCGCCTACGACCCGGAAGGGTTGTTGAGCACCCTCCCCGCCATCGGCACCTGTCTCTTCGGGGTCTTTGCCGGCCTGTTGCTGAGAAGCAAAACGACGCCGGACCCGAAGAAAGTCCGCCTGCTGCTGACCGGTGGCGTGGTCGCGATCGCGCTTGGTTTCCTTTGGGGCTTGCAGTTCCCCGTCATCAAAAAAATTTGGACTTCGTCGTACGTGCTGGTCGCGGGCGGCTACAGTTGCCTTTTCCTGGCGGCGTTTTACCAAATCATCGAAATCTGGCAGTGGCGCAAATGGGCGCAGCCGTTCGTCTGGATCGGCGTGAACCCGATCGCGATTTATCTGGCGCACGAGTTCATCGATTTTCGGGACTTGGCCAAACGGCTGGTCGGCGGCCCGGTACAGGCCGGTTTCGGCGCCTACGGCGAGCTGCTGGTCGCGGCGGTGGTCATCGCCATGACTTTCCTCATCGTCAATTTCCTTTACCGCCGAAAAATCTTCCTGCGTTTGTAAGGGTCCGCTGCATCATTTTGCCTTGACCCGCCCTTTCCGGCGGCCGACTGTGCTCGGAAATCCTCGCAAAGATGTTTATGAACCAGAAGCAAGTTGCCGCGTTCGCGCTGGTTGGCGCCGGCGTTCTCTTTTCCGCCTGTGAGCAGACCCTGCCGGTCAAAGTGACTCCTCACCAGACCATCGGCGCGCTGGAAAGCAACGACCCGCGCTTCTTCGAACTGATCCCGCCTACTGCCGCCATCGAAAAGCTCGCGGAAGGTTTCGCGTGGTCCGAAGGCCCGATCTGGATGAGCCGGGGTGGTTACCTCCTGTTCTCCGATGTGCCCAGCAACGCGGTCTATAAATGGAAGGACGGCGCGGGAATCAGCATTTTTCTCAAGCCCAGCGGCTACACTGGTTCCGTCCCGCGCGGCGGCGAGCCAGGATCCAACGGGCTGACCGTCGATTCGGGAGGCCGCCTCGTGCTGTGCGAACACGGCGACCGTCGAGTCGCGCGATTGGAAGTGGATGGAAAGAAAACGACGCTCGCTGAGCGATTCGCCGGCAAACGTTTCAACAGCCCGAACGATCTGGTCTATCACTCCAAAGGCGATCTTTATTTCACCGATCCGCCGTACGGGCTTGAAGGCCGAAACGAAGATCCGAAAAAGGAACTGGCCTTCAGCGGTGTTTATCGGCTCCGGCCCAATGGCGAACTGACCTTGCTCACCGGCGAGCTGACCTACCCGAATGGCCTCGCCTTTTCACCCGATGAAAAGACGCTGTATGTGGCCGTCTCCGACCCGCAGCGCGCGATCTGGATGGCTTATGAGGTGAAGGCTGACGGGACGCTTGCCAATGGCCGCGTCTTTTTCGATGCCACTTCCTTCGTGGAGCAAAAGAAGCCGGGCCTGCCGGACGGGATGAAAGTGGACAAGAAAGGAAACCTGTTCGCCACCGGACCCGGCGGCTTGTTCGTGTTCACGCCGGACGGGAAGCATCTGGGCACCATCAACACCGGCGAACCGACCGCCAATTGCAACTGGGGCGACGACGGGTCCGTCCTTTACATCACAGCCAATCACTACCTCTGCCGCATCAAGACCAACACGAAAGGCAGAATCTACTGATCGACGGAGCCAAGCACGATTCCAAGGACTTACGTCGGCGCTCCATTCTGTGGCCAGCGGGACGATTTTTCGGCGCGCGGGCGTGGAAATCGGGCGTCCTTTGGGGTACTATCTATCAGGCTTATGATAACCGCCGCGGAAAGGACCACTGAGATTCACCCCGAAGGTGTTGCGAAGAAACGATACGTCGGGGAGGTCGTCTATATCTATGCCTACGACGTGGCTTACGAAATGAAGCGCGAGCCGGTGATCGAGTTGCTCGGCCAGAAGGTCGAACCGTTCGAGTTTGATGTGAGCAAGCGCAGTCCGCGCCACCTCTTTTTCTATAAACCGCAAATGGTCCGCTTGCCGGCGGTCGAACGGATTGGGCCGGCCGGGCCGGTCAAAATGGAGCAGGTGATCAAGCTCCTCTCGGTGGGAGCCATCAGCATCACCGTGCGCATTCCTTTTGCGGTCGATAAAATTGAAGAGCTGGTCGGCTACCACGATCTGCAACTCAAAACTTGCTCGCTGACGGACGAGGTCCGGCAATTGGCCGAAGAGGCCCGGCGGGAGTTGGAGCCGCATTATGTTCGGCCGGTCAGCCACTTGATCGACGAGGAGGCCTACACCGTGTTCTGCCTGGAAGCGCCGCTCACCACCAGCGAAGGCCTGCCGGTCAGCGCCGAAAACTGGTTGCAGGCGCACCGCCGCCAGGTCGCCGCGGTGCTCACCCAGGAGAGCGACATCAGTCATCTCTCGCGGCAGGAAGCCGAGGAGTCCACCGTCCGTTACCTGAGCTATTATCAGAATGATTTGGTCGTGATCGACTGGGACGCGGCGCTGCTCGTCGATGAAAAGCAGGACTTCGAGGAAAATTTATATATCATGGAACTGGCGAACCTCCAACTCGCCGAGCTGGAAGCCTACGACCGGCTGCTCGACGCGGCGCTGGAGCGCTCGTACCGCGACCTGGGGCGCCGCTCCATGCGCCGTCGCGCGCACGTCCTGCACGAATTGAAAGAGATTCGCATCGACCTCGCCCGTTTCAGCGACGAGCTGTCGAACATCACCAAGTTCTTCGGCGATTGGCACTTGGCCCGCATCTACAAAAACATCGCCGCCCGCTTTCATCTCGCCGACTGGCACCACACCATCGATGAAAAGCTCAAAACCCTCGACGATCTCTACCAACTCCTGAAAGCGGACCAGACCAACCGTTGGATGCTGCTGCTGGAAGTCACGATTGTCCTGCTGTTCATCATCGACCTGGTGTTTTTGTTCTTCGGTTTGAAGGGGCGGTAATCGCGCGGCTTTTCCCCGGGCGCGCCATGGTCGTTTGGCGTTGTTGGCCGCGAAAGCACAGCCAGTCTGCCTTCCGCCTTGCCCTGTCAAAGCCCATTTCTATAATGCGCCGATGCTGGACATCAGACTGATTCGCGAACAGCCGGATTTTGTCCGGGAACGATTGAAGGCGCGCGGGGCGGGGGATGAAGGGAGCATCGCCGGGTTGCTGCAGTGGGACGAAAAACGGCGATCGCTGCTCGCGAATGTGGAGAAGCTGAAAGCGGAGCGGAATCGCCTGTCCAAAGAAATCGGCACCTTGATGAGCCAACAGAAAACGGGCGAGGCCGACATCAAGAAAACCGACACCCGAGAAATTGGAAACGCCATCGCGGAGCTTGAAAAAGGAGTTGCCGAAGCCGAGGCGGCCCGGGGCCAAATGCTGCTCCGCCTGCCGAATCTGCCCCACCTGAAGGTAGCGACCGGAAGAAACCCCGCCGACAATGTCGAAGTGCGCGCTTGGGGTCAGCAACCGAAATTTCCATTCCAGCCCAAATCGCACTTCGAGTTGTGCGAAAAACTGGGATTGATCGATTTCGTTCGGGCGACAAAGCTCTCCGGCAGCGGCTTCCTGCTTTACACCGGCTGGGGCGCGAAGCTGGAGCGGGCGCTGATTCAATTCCTCCTGGACCTGCACACCAAGGAGCATGGCTACATCGAGGTCTCGCCACCGTATATCATCCGCAGCGAATGCATGGAGGGCGTCGGGCAGTTCCCCAAATTCAAGGACCAGGCTTACGCGGTGTTGGAAGGCGACGATGTCCAAACCCATGGAAACCTATACTTGCTGCCCACCGCGGAAGCGCCAGTGGCCAACATTCATCGCGAGGAAATTCTCAAGGAGAGCCAGTTGCCGATTTATTATTGCGCCTACAGCCCGTGTTTCCGCGCCGAAGCCGGCGCCGCCGGCGTTGGCACGCGCGGAATGATCCGCGTCCATCAGTTCGACAAGGTTGAATTGATCAAGATTGTGAAGCCGGAATACGGTTACGCTGAATTGGACAAAATGGTGCGGGATGCCGAGCGGGTTTTGCAACTGCTCGGCTTGCATTATCGGGTCGTCCAGCTCTGCACCGGCGACCTGGGCTTCGCCAGCGCTATGACTTACGATCTCGAGGTCTGGGCGCCGGGGCAGGGGCAATACCTGGAGGTGTCGAGTTGCTCGAATTGCGAGGAGTTTCAGGCGCGCCGGATGGATTTGCGTTTCAAGAGCGAAAGCGGCGACAACCAATTCCCGCACATCCTCAACGGCAGCGGCACCGCGCTGGCGCGGCTCTTCGTGGCGCTGGTGGAAACGTACCAGCAGGCCGACGGCAGTCTTCAGGTCCCGGCCGCGTTGCAAGCGCGCCTCCAGGCCGAACGCATCCCGGCGTGACCTTGCGATCTGCCCGGGCGGTGCGAATTGGACATGCGATGGATTCTAAACACGGCAATCGCAATGGAATCAGGGCGGGCGGGCGGCCTTTGCGCGCAAGGTCCTGCGGATGAAAATCCTCCTGGCCAGCAGCGAAGTGCATCCGTTTTCTAAGAGCGGGGGCCTGGCCGACATGGTGGCGGCGCTCGCCAAAGCGCTGGGCCGGGCCGGACATCAAGTGGGGGTCGTCAGTCCGCTTTACGCCGGCGTCCTCGAACGTTTTCCTCAGCTCAAAAAGCTGGACTGGCAGATCGATTTGCCGATGAGCTGGCAACGGGTGCAAGCCGAAGTCTGGACCCTCGAACCCGCTCCGGGAGTGACGGCCTATTTTATCCAGCAGCCGCGGTATTATCATCGCGGCTCGTTGTACCTGGAGGACGGCCAGGAGTATCCGGACAATCCGCAGCGATTCATCTTCTTTTCCAAATGCGTGGCTCACCTGGCGCGCTACCTGCCCTGGCAGCCGGAAATCATCCACGTGCAGGATTGGCAGACCGCGTTGACGCCAATCCTCATCCTGCACCAAAAGTTGACCGAAGGGTGGGGCCGGGTGCCGCGCACCTGCCTGACTATCCACAACCTCGGTTATCAGGGAAACTTTCCCCGCCAGTTTTACGAGTTCACCAACTTGCCGCTCGACTATTTCAACTCGAACGGGGTGGAGTTTTACGGCTATTTGAGCTGCTTGAAGGCGGGAATCGTTTTTGCGGACATCATCACCACGGTCAGTCCGCGTTACGCCCGTGAAATCACGACGCCGGCCTTCGGTGGCGGCCTGGACGCGATTTTGCGGCAACGCCAGGCTTCGTTGGCGGGCATTCTCAACGGCGTCGATTACGAGGAATGGAACCCGGCGCACGACCGGCATCTGAAATTCCCGTACTCGCCGCATCACTTCAAAGGCAAGCTGGCGGACAAAATCGAACTGCAAAAGGAACTGGGCCTGCCGGAAGCGCCGCGCGTCCCGTTGTTTGCCACCATTACGCGGCTGGCGGACCAAAAGGGAATCGATCTGCTGCTCGGTGCCTTGGAGGAGATGCTCTCGGCCGAGCTTCACTTTGTCCTGCTCGGCAGCGGCGCCCCCCATTACGAGCGGGCCTTCCAAATCCTGGCGCGACGCTTCCCCCGGAATGTCGCCGTCAAAATCGGCTTCGACGAAGGCTTGTCCCACCGCATCGAGGCCGGCGCGGATTTTTTTATCATGCCCTCACGTTACGAACCGTGCGGGCTGAACCAGATGTACAGCCTGCGTTACGCGACGATTCCCATCGTGCGCGTCACCGGCGGACTGGACGATTCGGTGATCGACATTTCCGAAGACCCGACGAAGGCAGACGGAATCAAGTTCATGGAATATTCCGTCCGCGCCCTCGCAAAGGCGATCCGCAAAGCGCTCGTGCTTTATCAAGAGGCGGAGCTGCTCAACCACTACCGTGAGAACGCGATGCAAGCCGATTTCTCCTGGGACCGAACGAGCGAGCACTATCTCAAAGTCTATAAACGAGCCGGCGCGGTTTGACGCATTTTCGGGGAACCTCCCGCGCTCGCTTTCCCCGGTTGCGAGGCAGCCACGACTGTCATTGCCAGGACCATCGGAGGAACTGAGGCCGCGGCCGCGATTTGCCTCTCCTCTGAATATGGGGTGTTTACCCCAGGCGATTTGGGGTGTTTACCCCACTTTACAAGACCGCGTTCGCGGTTAGGATCGTTGTTACGCTTAGGTCACGTTTGAGTGACATTTCGTTCGCCGTTTTTCGGGGTTCGGGAGCCGTCAAGTGTGGGAAATTGGGAAAACGTTAGAAGTATTTCGCGGACCAATGCACGGAAACAACCATCCGCCCGGTGTTGCCCAGGGAACCGCCGCGCTTGATAAGCGGGACCGAAGTCTCCCGCCACGCCGGAGGGCTTTAAGCCGGATTCCAGAATCCAAGCCGCGCTCTCTCCCCGGCGTCAACGGTTTCGCCACACTCCGCGCGCCAGCGAGTAATGGGACGGATGGTCGCGCGCGCGCTTCAGGAAAATTTCTTTTTGCCGGCCGGGAAAAGTTGCACGTGCGCGGGGTTACTTACGGAACGTTTCGTCCGAATGAGCGGGGCGACGAATTCCTTCCGCCCGGAGTCGTCGAGCGTGACTTTGCCGAGATGGCCGCCAGCGGCGTCAACGCCGTCCGCACTTACACCCCGCCGCCTCGCTGGTTGCTCAGTGCCGCGCAACGCCACGGGCTTCGCGTCATGGTGGGGCTGCCGGTGGAACGGTCCGCCGCCTTCCTCGACTACCGGAAGTGCGCCAGCGCGATCGAGGAAATGGTGCGCCGCGAAATTCGCGACCGCGCCGGGCACCCAGCCATTCTCTGCTACACGATCGGCAACGAAATTCCCGCTTCGATCGTTCGCTGGCACGGGCGCCGCAAACTCGAGCGATTCCTTGAGCGGCTCTATTTCGCCGCCAAGGAGGAGGACCCGGAGGGGCTGGTTACCTATGTGAATTATCCCTCCACCGAATACCTTCAGCTTCCGTTTCTTGATTTGGTTTGTGCCAACGTTTATCTCGAGTCTCAGCGCCGGCTGGAAGCATATCTGGCCCGACTGCACAACATCGTGGGCGACCGGCCGCTGGTGATGGCCGAGATGGGCCTGGACAGCCTGCGCCACGGTGAACCCACCCAGGCGCAGGTACTCGACTGGCAGATTCGCACCTCGTTCGCCGGGGGCTGCGCCGGCGTTTTTGTCTATTCGTGGACGGACGAATGGTTCCGCGGCGGCGCGGAAGTGGACGATTGGAAGTTTGGCCTCACCCAACGGGATCGGCGGCCCAAACCGGCGCTGGCGGCCGTCCGCAAGGCGTTTGCCGAGGCGCCGTTTGGGCCGAACGTTCCGTGGCCGCGCGTCTCGGTGATTGTTTGCAGTCACAACGGCGCGCGCACGATCCGCGACACGTGCGAAGGCCTGCTGCGGCTCGACTATCCGGATTATGAAGTCATCATCGTGGACGACGGCTCGGCCGACGACACGGCAACGATTTCCGGCGGATACCCTTTCGCGGTCATCCGCACCGAAAATCGTGGCCTCAGTAGCGCCCGCAACACCGGCCTCGAAGCGGCCACGGGCGAAATTGTCGCTTATATCGACGACGACGCCTATCCTGATCCGCACTGGCTGACCTATCTCGCAGCCGCGTTCATCCATCCCGCCTGTCCGACCCTCGCCGCGGTTGGCGGGCCAAACATTCCACCCGCGGGCGACGGTCCGATCGCCGAATGCGTCGCGCACTCGCCGGGCGGGCCGAACCATGTCCTGCTGTCCGATCGACAGGCCGAACACCTGCCCGGGTGCAACATGGCGTTTCGCAAATCGAGTCTCCAGGCCATCGGCGGTTTCGACCCGCAGTTCCGGGTCGCCGGCGATGACGTCGATGTTTGCTGGCGTCTGCAACAGCAGGGGTGGACCCTGGAATTCAGTCCTGCCGCCGTGGTGTGGCATCATCGGCGCAACTCGGTGAGGGCGTACTTGCGCCAGCAAAAGGGTTACGGCCAGGCCGAGGCCATGCTGGAAAAAAAGTGGCCGGAGAAATACAACGCCGCCGGGCATCCGACCTGGGCGGGCCGGATGTACGGCCGGGGCGCGGCGTACGTCCGCTGGCGAGCGGGGCGAATTTATCACGGCACGTGGGGCATGGCTCCGTTCCAGTCGCTCTACGAACCGGCGCCCAACTGGATCGAATCGCTGACCATGATGCCGGAGTGGTACTTCCTCATCGTCGTCCTTGGCGTGCTTTCCGCACTTAGCGCGCTTTGGACGCCGCTGCGCCTGGCCATTCCGATGCTCGGTCTGGCCATCGGCGCGCCGCTCGTGCGAGCTGCCCGCTGCGCGGCGCGCGTCTGCTTCACGAACCCGCCACCTTCGCGCGCCCAACGGCTCAAGCTGCGGCTCTTGACGGCCTCGCTGCACCTGCTCCAGCCGCTGGCTCGTTTGTGCGGCCGGCTCCGGTTCGGGCTGACGCTCTGGCGCCAGCGCGTGAGCGGCGGGTTCGCGCTGCCGCGGCGCTGGACCGCCAACCTGTGGAGCAAACGTTCGCTGGCGATTGAGGAGCGGCTCCAATCCATCGAAGCGGCATTGCGGGCGCAAGGCGCCATGCCGCGCCGCGGCGGCGATTACGATCACTGGGACCTGGAGGTTGCAGGTGGCTTGCTCGGAGCGGCGCGCATGTTCGTGGCTGTCGAATATCACGGCGATCGCCGCCAATTGCTGCGGATTCGCTGGTCGCCGCGCTACTCGATCAACGGGCTGGTGCCGACGCTGTTGTTCGGATTGCTCTCCCTGGAGGCGGCCCGAGATCAGTGCTGGACGGCCGCCGGAGTGCTCGGCGCGGCGGCACTGTTGCTGGTCGGCCGCGCGTTGCACGAATGCGCCGCGGCCACCGCGGCCTTCCTGGCCGCGGTCAGGAAAATTGAACACGATGAAGAATCTGACCAACCGCTTTAACAACCTTCTGCTCCACCGGCGGCTGTGGCAGCAGTTGCGGCCATACTGGCGGCATCTCGCCGGCATCCTGCTGTTGGGCCTGTTTGCGCCGCCGCTGGCCTTGCTCATCCCCTTGCCGCTCAAGATCGCCGTCGATAATGTCATCAGCCACCATCCCTTGCCGCGCTTTCTGGCCGCATGGTTGCCGGATAGCGTGCAGCGATCCGACGGCGCGCTGCTGGCGTTTGCCGCCGCGCTGGTGGTGGCCGCGGCGCTGCTGAGCCAACTGCGCGATTTCGCCACGGGGCTGCTCAGCGCGTACACCGGCGAGAAACTGCTGCGCGGTTTTCGGGCGCAACTCTTCCGCCACCTCCAGCGCCTCTCGCTCGCCTATCACGACCACAAGGGCACGGCTGACTCGACCTACCGCGTCCAATACGACGCCGCTTCCCTCCAGCGCATCGCGGTGGATGGCGTGGCGCCGTTCATCACCTCGGCACTGACCCTCGTGGTAATACTCTATATGACGACGCGGATTAACTCGCGGCTGGCGCTCATCGCCCTGGCGGTTATGCCGGCCATTTATGTCGTGTCGCGCGCCTGCCGCCGCCGCCTGCGCCGCCAGTCGCGCGAGGTCAAGCAGATCGAAAGCTCCGCCATGTCCGTCGTGCACGAAGTGCTGGGCGCCGCTCGCGTCGTGAAAGCCTTCGGCCAGGAAGAGCGCGAAGGGGAGCGCTTTCTGGAGCGGTCCAACGCCGGCATGCGCGCGCGCCTGCGTATGGAACTTATCGAAGGCGGCTTCGGCATTCTGGTGGCGCTGATCACCGCGATGGGAATGGCCGCGGTCCTTTACGTGGGTGTGCGCGACATCAAGGCGAAGGCGCTAACCATCGGCGGGCTGATTTACGCGATGGGCTTGCTGTCGCAGCTCTACGCGCCGCTCAAGACCATCAGCAAAAAAACGGCGAGCATGCAAACTCACCTCGTCGGCGCCGAACGCGCTTTTGCCCTGCTTGACGAGGCGCCGGACGTGGTCGAGAAAGCAGACGCGCGTCCGCTCCCTCGCGCCCGGGGCGAGGTGGTCTTTCGCAATGTTTCCTTCGCCTACGAGCAGAATCGGCCGGCCTTGCGCGACGTTTCGTTCGCAATCGAGCCGGGTGCCTGCGTGGGCATCGCCGGCGCGACTGGCGCGGGCAAAACCACGCTGGTCAGTCTGCTTACTCGCTTCTATGACCCGACCGCCGGCCAGATCGCCTTGGATGGCGTGGACCTGCGCGACTACAAGCTGGCCGATCTGCGCAACCAGTTCGCCATTGTCCAGCAGGAGCCGATCTTGTTCTCGACCAGCATTGCGGAAAACATCGCGTACGCCCGGCCCAGCGCGACCGACCGCGAGATCCTCGCCGCCGCGCAAGCCGCCAACGCGCACGAGTTCATCGCCCGCCTGCCGCAGGGCTATCAAACGCCGGTGGGCGAAAGGGGTATGTGCCTCTCGGGCGGCGAGCGCCAGCGCATTTCCATCGCCCGCGCTTTTCTTAAAGACGCGTCCGTTCTCATTCTGGATGAGCCGACTAGCTCAGTCGATGCAAAGACCGAAGCAGCGATTGTTGAAGCAATGGAGCGGTTGATGGAGGGCCGCACGACGTTCATTATCGCCCACCGGCCAAGCACCCTCAAACACTGCGATCAGGTTCTGAAGCTTGAGCAAGGGCGCTTGGTCGAGCTGCAGCCAGCGCGGAGCGCATTGGGGCACGGGCCTTTCGCTTTGGGCGGATTGGTCGAGGAATTGTCATGACGGTCCTGGCCGCCAATGAGGAGCAGTGGTCAGATCGCTGGCAGCACCCAGCGGTGAGAGCGTGGAGCAGATTGCAACCTGGCCGGGATGTGTCCGAAATCCGACCCCTTAAACGGACCGCCAAGAGCGCGATCTATCGGTTGACGAATACCGCCGCGGAAGCGCGCGGAGTGATTGCGAAACGATGCCTGACCGCAACCGGGTTGATCGAGCGGATCGTCTATGAAGAAATTCTGCCTCGCGTTGCCGCGCCTGGCCTTCGTTTCTTCGGATTCCTTGAAGATGCCGACCCTGAATTCTGCTGGCTGTTCCTTGAGGACGCGGGGTCGGAGGCGTATGCGCCCGCCTTGGACAGCCATCGGGCGGCCGCCGCGCGATGGCTGGCACTTTTGCACACCTCAGCCGCGGGCCTGCCCGGCGCCCATCGTTTGCCTGGGCGCAGTCCGGCTTACTACCTGGAGCGTCTGCGCCTGGCCCGCGCTAACGTCATTGAATGTCTTGCCAATCCGGCTCTGAAGCCCGCCGAGGCCGCTATCGTCGAGGCGAGTCGGGGCAGGTTTGATCTGCTGGAATCGCGGTGGGCTCAGATCGAAGAATATTGTGACGGGGTCGCGCCAACATTCATGCACGGGGATTTCAAGGAAAAGAATGTTCGGGTGAACGATACTCCCCAGGGTATCACGCTGTTGGTGTTTGACTGGGAGATCGCAGGTTGGGGCGTCCCGGCGGTCGATTTGTGGAAATGCCCGGACCTGCCGGCGTATTGGCGGACAGCGCGGGAGCACTGGCCGAATTTGGCGCTGGCGGACCTGGAACGGGTCGCCCGGGTGGGAGCGATTTTCCGCAACCTGATTGCGATGCATTGGAAAAGTTTGGCTCTGTCGTACGAATGGGTTGAGTGGCCCGTGAAAAAGCTCGAGTTGTATCTGAACCGATTGGAGGCAGCTACTGCCTCGCTGGGGTAGATATGGATTATGCAAACGCCGCCTGGACTTCTCCCTGATTCGCGAACCTTGACCGCGCGTCTGGCTGCGGCCTTGAACGGCGACGGAGGCCGCCGCCTGGCCGTTCTGGAGAGGAAACGCCCACGCTACATGAGTACCTTCCCCAACGAGATTGTCACCTGCCGATTGGCAGACGGCACCCGGCGGCGGCTGTTCTGCAAGTATGAAGCGGGCCAGGGCCATAACGCGTATGGACACCGTGGCGGCCTGGCCTATGAGGCCAGAGTTTACCGCGAGGTCCTCGATCCGTTGAAAACCTTCCGGCCCGCGCTGGTCGCGGCCCACACTGACGATACCAACGGCGGCACCTGGCTCCTGCTGGAATATCTGGATCGGTGCGTGCGCCTCAAAGACATTCGCGTGCGGCGCAAAGGCATTTCCCAGCCCGTAGCGATGGTTTTGGCGGCGCGCTGGCTGGGGCAGTTTCATGCGGCCCAACAGGCTCGCCTTGCCAGCGGCTCCTTTTGCTTCCTCAAGCGATATAGTGCCGCATACTACCGTGGGTGGGTGCGCCGCACGTTGCGTTTTGCGACCCCGTTGCTGGCGCGTTTCCCCTGGCTCCCGAAGCTGTGTCAACGCGCGGACGAACTGTTTGCCCCCTTGTTAGCCGCGCCGCCCAACGTCATTCACGGGGAGTTTTACATCAATAATATTCTGGTGCGGCGCAAAAGCGTTTTCCCAGTGGACTGGGAATCGGCCGCTATTGGCCCCGGCGAAATTGATCTCGCGGCTTTAACCGAAGGCCCTTGGCAGGCAGCCGTCGTGCGCAGATGCGAGCGCGAGTACCAACGCACCCGCTGGCCCGAGGGTCCGCCTGCCGGCTTTGCCCGCACTCTAGACTCCGCGCGGCTGTATCTCTATTTCCGCTGGCTGGGCGAGCGGGCGGATTGGACGACACGCGAAAAATCGTTATGGCGCTATGCCGATCTGCAGGCCGCGGCGAAGCGGATGGGGCTGCTTTAGGGGGCGGAGGGCGCGCGTCCGAACCTCGCAACGCGTTCGTCGGATCGAGGCGCGGCGGGCGGGGCGCGGCATGAAAGCGGAAGAAAGACAGCGACGATCCGCCGGCGTCGATGATCTGTGGCGAAGGATCGCCGTTGTCTGCAGGCACGGCGCTGGCCGCGTGACATGATCGAGGGCCTGGACAAGCTGCTTGAGGAGAATGGCCAACCAGGATTGGTTGAGCTTCGTCATCTGCTGGAAGTGATATTCGGCGGTCAGGGCGCCACCGGGGAATTCCTCGAACAGCAACGGCTGCCCGCGCGCTCTCCCCGCGTTTACCGCTTGCGCTTTGTCATCCATGGCCGGATTCGGTCGGTGATCGCCAAACGCATGGAGCCCGATGTCGCTTACCGGAATCAATTGGTCATCAAACGGTGGTTGCCGGCGATTGGCTTGGGCGATAACGGCCCCCTATTGCTGGGTGTCGCCGCGGAGCGAAGCGGCCAGTGGGTGTGGCACGTCTATGATGACCTGGGCGACCGGGCGCTGGATCCCATGCATGTGGACTCCGGACGCGCGCGAGTGGCCGTGGAATTGATTGCACAGTTGCACACGCGCTTCGCCGAACACGCCCTGCTGCCAGAATGCCGCCTGCTGGGCCGGGATCTGGGAATCAACTTCTACGCGTCGAGCGTCCGGGACGCGGCGCGTTGCCTGGAATTGCTGCGGCCACCGGCGGTCAAGCTTTCCGCGGAGCATTTGGCGTTGCGCGATCGGTTGTTGAGCCGGCTTCGCCGGCTGCACGAGGAACAGCCGGTGCGGGAGGACGCGCTGGCCGAATTCGGCGGGCCGGAAACGCTCCTGCACGGTGAACTCTGGGCCACCAACACCTTTTTGCTGCCCGACGTTGGCGGTGTTCGCGCGCGGCTGATTGACTGGGACCACGCGGGAGTGGGACCTGCCAGCTACGATCTGTCCACATTTCTGTTGCGCTTCCCGTTCCGCCGCCGGCTGGCGGTCCTTAACCTGTATCGTGAAGCCGCGGGCCAGGCTGGCCGGAATCTGCCGTCGGCACGGGACCTAAACCGGTTGTTCGAAACGGCCGAATTTGCCCGGTTTGCCGATTGCCTCATTTGGCCCGCGATTGCCCTGGCCCATGACCGCCTCGACTGGGGCTTCGAGAAATTGGCGAAGGTGGACGAGTGGTTTGAAAGCTGGGAGCCGGTGCTGCCGGACGAACTCCAGCCCAGTTCCGAGGATTTCGCCTCTTTCTGAGACCTCCATCGCCTGCCCGCGACACACCGATTGTTCCGCGCAAGATTGGAGCGGGCGGCCCTGGCGTTCGCGGGGGCGGGGGGCGTTTTGGAGGATTAAAGGCGCCGCTGACCAACGAATGGCCAGGGCCTATTCGTATCGCAGCGCGTCAATCGGGTCGAGCAGCGACGCCTTCCGCGCCGGGTAAAAGCCGAAGAAAATCCCCACCGCGGCGCTGAAAAGAAACGCGATGGCAACCGAGTCGAACGAGATGAGGGTCGGCCAATGGGCCACGGCGGAAAGGAATCGCGAGGCGCCGACGCCCAGGGCCGCTCCAATGCCGCCGCCAAGAGAGCTGAGGGTGAAGGCTTCCACCAGAAACTGCCGGAGGATGTCGCGGGAACGGGCGCCCACGGCCATGCGCACCCCAATTTCGCGCGTCCGCTCGACGACGCTGACGAGCATGATGTTCATGATGCCAATGCCGCCGACCACGAGCGAAACGCTGGCGATGGCCCCGAGCAGAATCGTCATCGTGCGGGCCGTGGCCGTGTACGTCTCGGCGATTTCCTGCTGGCTGCGGACAATGAAATCGTCCTCTTTACCGGCTTCAATGCGGTGGCGCTGGCGCAGCAGGTAAGTGATTTGCTCCTGCAGCTCGGAGAGCGCCGAGGCATCGGACGCCTGAACGTTGATCGCATACAAACTGGTGTTCTTGCCCATCAATCGTTTCATCGCGCTGGTGTAAGGCACCACCAGGACGTTGTCCTGGTCATGTCCCTTCACATCGAAGCCTTTGGACTTGAGCAAGCCCACCACATTGAACGGAACATTTTTGATCCGCACGATTTGCCCCACCGGACTTTCCTGGCCAAAAAGCTGTTCCGCAGTGGTTTGGCCGATGACGCCGACTTTGTTGGCGCCGCGCAGGTCGGCGTCGGTAAAAGGCTCCCCTTCGACCAAAGGCCATTGGCGAATGTCGAAGTAGTCCGGTGATTCGCCATAAATTTTGGTCTTCCAATTTTGGTTTCCGGCCAGGACCTGATCGTATTCATAGACCTCCGGGCTGACAGCCATGGCCTCCTCAATTTCATCCTCGATGGCTTCGGCATCCTCGATGCTCAAAGTGACCGAACTGCCGTACCCCAGGCGCACGCCGCTGCGACTGCTGCTGATGCTGCCGGGATAGACCATGATGACATTGCGACCGAGGCTGGCGACTTGGGTTTCGACTTGCGCCTTCGCGCCGTTTCCGATGCCCACCATCGCGACGATCGTGCCGACGCCGATGATGATGCCCAGCGCGGTCAGCCCGGAACGCAATTTGTTCCGGCGCAATGCCCGCAACGCCGTCTTCAGGGTGGCAAGGATGGATCGCATGCAGTCCGGGGAGCGAATCGCTTCGGGCGGCGCGGCTAATGTTTCTTTCCGGCGACGCCAAAAAGGCCGGCGATTCGCTTGGGCGACTCCTTCGCCGTCTTCATCCCGGCCGCCAGTTCGTCGCCTTCATTCAATCCTTCGAGTACCTCCGTGTAACTGCCGTCGCTCACCCCCGTCTTGATCTGCACTGGCCGCAAGACTTCCCGCTTGGCGCCGGGGGCCGAAGGCTCCGCGGCGCACAAAACATAAACCGTGCGGCCGGCTTTGCGTTTGTCCTTCTTGTGAGCGCCGTGAGCGGAGGTTTTATCGCTCTTGGGAGCGCCTTCCAACGCCAGGGGTGAAGGATCGGCGGGCTTAATTTCCGCAGTTGGCGGCGGACGGAATCGCAGCGCGGCATTGGGGATTCGGAGCGCGTTCTCACGCTGGGCGACGATGATGGAGACGTTGGCGGTCATCCCCGGTTTAAGTTTCAGGTTCGGATTGTTCACCCCGATCACCGTGTCATAGGTGACGACGTTCTGATCGGTGACCGGCGCGCTGCGGATTTGCACGACCTTGCCGGTAAACGTCTCGCCGGGAAAGGCGTCCACGGTGAAGTTGACCGCCTGGCCAACTTCGACGCTGCCGATGTCGGCCTCCGCCACCTGGGCTTCGATTTGCATTTTCGCCAGGTCATTGGCAATGACGAAGAGCACCGGGGCGCTGAGGCTGGCGGCGACGGTCTGGCCGACGTTGACGTTGCGTGAAATGACCACGCCGTCGATCGGCGAGAAAATCGTGCAACGGGCCAGGTCCACTTGGGCCTTTTTCAACGCGCCGTCATTGACTTTCACGGTGGCTTCGGCTTGATGCAAATCGGCCAGCGATTTGTCGTAATCGGATTGGGGGATCAGATTCTCAGCGCGGAGTGCTTTGGCGCGATTTGCGTTGATTTGCGCGAGTTCGAGCGCGGCCTTGGCCGTCGCCAGACTGCCTTCCGCCTGGATCAAGGCGGCTTCATAGGTGGCCGGGTCAATTCGAGCGACGATTTGCCCTTCCTTTACCGGCGAATTGAAATCGGCGAACAACTTTTGGATGGAGCCGGAGATCTGGCTCCCGACTTCCACTTTGACGACCGGATTCAACTGCCCGCTGGCGGTGACCGATTGGAACAGTTCGCCTCGCGATAAAGTGGCCGCCTGGTACAACGGCGCGTCGGTTCCCGGCCGGTTCAGATACCAGCCGTAACCCGCCCCGCCCATAAGCACCATGAGAACCAACACCCATTTCATCCCGCGTAATCTCCCTCGTTGGGTCATCGGCAAGCGAAACCGTTGGACCCGTCGGCGATAACCTAGCCCTGCCGGTCCACCGCCGGCCAAATAACATATCGCTTGTGTCCAGCCTTGTCTATGGGGTCTTCACCCCATACCTCCTGGGATGTTACAGCGAGCCGATGCCTTCGAGATCGAGGACATTTAAGGCTAAGCGACCAGCGCCCCGCCGCAACTTGAGCCGCATCCCGCCGTGCAGCCAAAACAATGGTCGCCGGTGGCAATCGCGCGGCCTTCAACCATTTTGGGATCGATCTCCCAGATGTAAAGCGGCCGGCCGTCGCTCCATTGCAGGTCGAGCATCTGGTTGAAATCGCAGTCATACACCTCTCCCCGCCAGCCAATGTTCAGCATGTTGCGGCACATCAGGCCCTCCACGGTATGGGGATTGAAGGAGCGGGCGAGCAGGTCCATATATTCGTCGAATTCCTGGTGCTGCCGCAGGTAGGCCGCGAACCGGGCAATCGGCATATTGGTGATGGTAAAGAGCCGGTTGAAAACGATGCCGAAGTTCCTCTGCAACTCCGCTTTGTACTCGGCTTCGAGGTCGTTCTGCGGGCCGGGCAGAAAAGCCCCGTTCGGATTATAGACCAAGTGCAGCGGCAGCTTTTCGTCGGTCCCATAGCCCAAAGCGTTGAGGAGCTGCAGCGCCCGGATGCTCCCGTCAAACACGCCGTCACCGCGCTGTTCGTTGACGTTTTTGGCCGTGTAACACGGCAGCGAGGCGATGATCTCGACTTCGTGCGCGGCCAGAAATTCGGCGAGGCCTTCGTAGCCCGGCTCCAATAGGATGGTGAGGTTGCAGCGGTCAATGATGTGCCGCGCGGGCTGCAAGGTTTTGAGCCGCTCGACCAGATACCGGAAGTCGCGAATCATCTCCGGCGCGCCGCCCGTGATATCGACCGTCGCGATATCCGAACGCGCCAGCCAGTCGAGGACCCGGTCGATCGTTTCGCGTCCCATGATCTCCCGACGTTTCGGTCCGGCGTTTACGTGGCAATGGTTGCAGGTAAGGTTGCAAAGCTTGCCAACATTGATTTGAAGAATCGCGGGACGAGTATGACGCAACTCAATGTTGTGCTCCGAAAGCCGTTGAGCGAAACGGTTCATGACGATTCCGGATTCAGCGACGGCGTCGGTTAATTTTTGCGATCGGCGACATGTGCACCGCAAAGCATACGGCTTCCCGCCTCACTTGCAAAGACTTCGCCGCCCTTGAACATCCCGCTAAACAGAATTAAAGTGTTGATTACGAAACAACCGGAAGGAGAAAATGCAATGAAAACAAATTGTCTCTTGAAACCGATCTGGATACTGGCGCTCGCAATCATCCTGAGCGGATGCGTGATCGAGGAACACTCGCACTCGGCCACCTGCGGCCACTACTACAGCGGCGGGCGCTGGTACTATGTGCCAGGCCACGTTCACGGCCCGGAGTGCGGCCACGTGTTGCGCGGGGGCATCTGGGTGACGGTCCCGTAGCCGGCGAAGAAAGCATGGGAAACTGGCTTTGCCTCAGTGCTTGTGGCCTGGCCGCGCTGATCTCGTCAGCGCCGGCTGGGGAAAAGATCACCCATTCCTTCCTCGCCACCGGGGCGGAGACGCGCATCGTCTCGGGCGATGGTCAGACGATTTGGCCCGCTCTGGACCTATACCGATTCCACGCCGCACGGCATCCACGAATTTCAAATTCTAGACACTAACGGCAAACCGATTGAAGGCCCGCCGTTGAGGTAACGTCGTTGTCTATCGAAAGACTGGCCGCTAATTTAATTTCCATGACCCAACAGTTCGTACATCTCAGCCAGCCGGCGCTGCGGGGCGTGGCGCGGCCTTTGGGCATCAGCATTGGGTCGCTGAGCTTTGGATGTGCGCTGCTGGGGTTGGCCGCAACCGCTTCTGGAGCGGGAGCAGACCCGGAAGGAGTGGCGTTTTTTGAAAAGCGAATCCGGCCGGTGCTCGTGGAGTGGTGCTTCAAGTGCCACAGCGCGCAAAGCGAAAAGCTCAAAGGCAACCTGCATCTCGACAGCCGCGAAGGCATGCTCAAGGGCGGCGATACCAGGCCGGCCGTCGTTCCCAGCAACGTGGAAAAGAGCCTGCTCATTGAAGCGGTTCGGTACGGCAACCCGGATTTGCAGATGCCGCCCAAAGGCAAGTTGACGGACGAACAGATTTCCGATCTGGCGATCTGGGTGAGACTGGGCGCTCCCTGGCCGGCGGACAGCGCCGCTAGTCCGGCCGCCAAAAAGGACGAGTTCAACCTCGAAAATCGGCGGCTGGCGCATTGGGCGTGGAAGCCGATCCAAGTCCAATTGCCGCCGCCCGTCAAAGATCACGACTGGCCGCGGCAGCCGATCGATCGCTTCATTTTACGCGGGCTGGAGGAAAACAACCTCCAGCCGGCTCCCCCGGCCGAAAAGCGCACCCTGATTCGCCGCCTCTGTTTCGATTTGGTTGGTCTGCCTCCTTCAGCCCGGGAGGTGGAGGATTTTCTGCGCGACCCCTCGCCGGGAGCCTATGAAAAAGTGGTGGATCGCTTGCTGGCTTCGCCGCGTTTTGGCGAGCGTTGGGCGCGGCATTGGCTCGATTTGGTCCGCTATTCCGAAACCTACGGCCACGAATTCGATTATCCGCGGCCCAACACCTGGCGCTATCGCGATTACGTCATCCGCGCCTTCAACGGTGACCTGCCGTACGACCAGTTTGTGATCGAACACGTTGCCGGCGATCTGCTGCCGCGGCCGCGCCGCGAGCCGGCCGACGGCTCCAATGAATCGGTGATCGGCACCGCCTTCTACTGGCTCGGGCAACAGACACACTCGCCGGTCGATGTGCGCCAGCACCAGGCCGACACCATCGAGAATCAGATCGATGTGCTCGCCAAAACGTTTCTGGGCCTGACGGTGGCTTGCGCCCGGTGTCACGACCACAAGTTTGACGCGATTTCGACCCGGGATTTCTACGCGCTCTACGGCATGGTCGCCAGCTCGCGTTACGCGCAACGGGCGATCGACGCGCCCGGCCTGATTGCGGTGAACGTGGAGCGTCTCAAAACGCTAAAGCAGGAGATCCGTTCCGCGCTGGCTGCAAGTTGGCTCGAACAATCTTCCAGCATCGCCCGCTACCTGCTGGCTGGAAATGTCCTATTGCACGGAAACACCCAGCCCGCGGATGAGAATTCCTCCGGCGCCATCGCATCAGGCGGATCGGTGGAAGCTGTGGCCAGCGCATTCAAACTCGATGAAAAGCGGCTCGCCCGGTGGGTGACGGCCTTGCGGGACGAGCGGATTTCAAAACCGGCGCATCCACTCTACGCCTGGTCCTGTCTGGCCGCCATGAATCCACCGGAGAGTTTCAGCGACGCGTGGGAAAAAATCTCTCTCAGAGCTGAAGGGTCCGCAGAGACAGGCCCGCGCGCGCATGACGTGCTCTTCGCCGATTTCAGTGGTGGAGATTTCGCTGATTGGATGGCGGATGGCGAGGCCTTCCGGGAGGCGCTTCATGCGGCCGGCGAGATTATCGTCGGCGATCCCGCCAAGCCGGTGGCGATGTTTCTCCGGGAACCCGGCTTGAATACCGCCTTGTGGTCGCGCCGGCTCCAAGGCGCGATCCGCTCGCCGACCTTTACGGTCAGCACTCGTTTCGCGCACATCCGGGCGGCGGGTCGCGACAGTCGCTTCAACATCATCATCGACAACTACACCCTGATTCAGGCCCCGATCTACGGCGATCTGCGGCGTGTGTTGGACACCGATGACTTGAGCTGGTTCACCGTCGATCTTGGGGCGTGGCAGGGACAGCGGGCTTACCTCGAGTTCAGCGATATTTCTCCGCCGGACCCGGCGAACAGCGGAAAAATAGGCGGCTACGGGCCGGCTGGCTGGGTCGAGTTGCAGCAAGTGGTCTTTTCCGACGAAAAGGCCGCTCCGCCCGCGCCCCCGCCTCCGACGCTGCCTGCACTAGTCGGCGGTGGCCCAGTCCGATCGCTCGAGGAACTGGCCAAGGCTTACCAAGGGGCCGTAGCTTCGGCGATCCATGCGTGGGCCACGAGCAAGCTTGCCGGCGCGGCCAACGGCAATGATCAGGCCGCGCTGCTCGCGTGGCTGGTTCAGAGCGGTTTGCTCGAGCCGAAGGGTGATTCTTCCCAATCCCAGCGCCTGACGCGGCTGATGACTGACTATCAACGAATAGAAGCGTCCATTCCGGAGCCGGCGTATGTCCCGGCCATGGCCGAGGGCACCGGCCTGGATGAAGTGGTTTTCATTCGCGGCAATCCCAAAACCCCCGGCGATTTGGTGCCGCGCCGTTCTCTGGAAGCCCTGGGAGGTTGCGCGCAGGCCCCATTCAAAAACGGCAGTGGCCGTCTGGAGTTCGCGCGGCAACTCACTGATCCGTCGAATCCATTCTTGTCCCGCGTGATGGTCAATCGAGTGTGGCTCCATTTGTTCGGGCGCGGCATCGTGCCCACGCCGGATGATTTCGGCGTGCTCGGCCAGCCGCCGAGTCACCCGGAGCTGTTGGATTGGCTGGCGAACTACTTCCGGACAGATTGCCAGTGGTCCGCAAAAAAGCTCATCCGGACGCTGGTGACCTCGAGCGCTTACTGCATGGCGAGCAAGCCGGCGGACGCGGTCGCCGAGGAAAAGGATCCGATGAATCTCCTGTGGCACCGGATGCCGGTCCGCCGGCTGGAAGGCGAAGCCATCCGCGACTCATTGCTGACACTGGCCGGCCGGCTGGATGAAGCCATGTATGGCCCTTCGGTGCCGATGCATTTGACCGAATTCATGGAGGGCCGGGGCCGCCCCGCCAGCAGCGGTCCGCTGGACGGCAATGGCCGCCGGAGCATTTACCTGGAAGTGCGCGGCAATTTTCCGTCGCCGATGATGCGGACCTTCGACACGCCCGTGCCCTTTACGACCGTGGGCAAGCGCACGGTGTCCAATGTGCCCGCGCAGTCGCTGATCCTGATGAACGACCCTTTTGTCCTCAGCCAGGCGCGGCTTTGGGCGCGGCGATTGCTGCAGGAAGAGGGGCGTACTGCCCCGCAACGCATCCGCGATATCTACCAGCGCGCCTGCAACCGCGAGCCGAGTCCACGGGAGCTGACTGAGGCCATGGAGTTCCTCGCCGCGCAAGCTGCCGCCTACGGCCCAGCTGAGCCAGACCGCCAGGAAAAAGTCTGGACCGACCTCTGCCACGTGATGTTGAACGTGAAGGAATTTGTGTTTATAAACTGAGCCGGCCATGAACCAAGCCAGCTATCACCGCGGCCAGTTCATCCCACGGCCGCTGACACGTCGCGAGATGTTAAGCCGCGCGGCCAATGGCTTCGGGGCGCTCGCGCTGATGGGCTTGGTGGGCGGGAAAGCTTTCGGCAACGCGCTGAGTTCGACGGCCGATCCGGCCCGAAAGCCCGGGCCGCTCGCTCCCCGCCCGCCGCACTTCGCCCCCAGAGCGCGCAACGTGATTTTCCTTTACATGGACGGCGGCCCATCGCAAGTGGACACGTTCGACCCCAAGCCGCGCCTGCAAAAGGAGAGCGGCCAGCCGTTCAAAATGAAAATGGAGCCGACCCAGTTCAACGACAACGGCCTGACCCTGGGCAGCCCGTGGAGTTTTCGGAACTATGGCCAGTGCGGCCTTCCGGTGAGCGACTTGTTCCCGCGCGTCGGCGAATTCGCCGACGAGCTTTGCGTCATCCGCTCGATGGTCTCGGATTTTTCGGAGCACACCAACGCGAATTATTTTCTGCACACGGGGCTGGGCCTTTCCGGCCGGCCCAGCATGGGTGCGTGGGTCGGCTATGGATTGGGCAGCGAGAATCAGGACCTGCCCGGGTTTGTCGTCCTCAATGGAGGCTTAATTCCGCCGGGCGGGCTGGAGAATTTCGGCAGTGGATTTCTCCCCGCCACTTACCAGGGATCCATTTTCCGTGCCGGCCCCAATCCGCTGGCCAATATCAGGCCGGCCGAGCCTCGGCCCGAATTACAGGAAAACAAGCTGGCCTTGATGCGCAAACTCGACGCCAGTTTGCTCGATCGATTCGGCCCGCTGGACCAATTGGAAGCGGCCATCGCCAACTACGAACTGGCCTTCCACATGCAAGCCGCGGTCCCCGAGTTGATGGAGATCAAGGGCGAATCCGAGGCGACGCGCCAACTTTACGGGCTGGACGCCGACTATCCGCACACGCGCACGTTTGGCCTGCAATGCCTGATCGCGCGCCGGCTGGTGGAGCGCGGCGTCCGCTTCGTCGAGCTGACCTGCCCGATGATCACGGGCTACGATCGTTGGGACCAGCATAGCAACCTGCGCGATGGCCACCGGGACAACGCCCGCGCCGTCGATCAACCCATCGCCGCCCTCCTCCAGGACCTCAAGGCGCGCGGGCTGCTGCGGGAGACGCTGGTGGTTTGGTGCGGGGAGTTTGGCCGCACGCCGTTCGCGCAAGGCGCCAACGGCCGCGATCATAATCCGTTCGGCTTCTCCGCTTGGCTGGCGGGCGGCGGGGTGAAAGGCGGGACGATTTACGGCGCGACCGATGAGTACGGCTACAAGGTGGTCGAGGGCAAAGTCCACATCCACGACCTGCACGCGACCGTGCTCCACTTGCTGGGCATCGATCACACCCGGTTGACCGTGCGGTTCTCCGGCCGGGACATGCGGTTGACCGACGTGTTCGGCGAAGTCGTGCGCGGGATCCTGGCCTGAGCGGGTCGCCCGCGCAGGTAGGACAGGAGTCAACGTAAGAGATTCATAAACGGGCCACCAATTAGGGCGGGTGTCACCAATAAACGAAAACGGGTCATAAACGGGTCACCCATTACGGCGAAAGTTCCTTGACGATCTTCGTCGTCGCGGAAAATCGGCTCTTGGCGATCGCCACGATTCAACACGTTATAAATCGCCTCCCTCATCTCGATACGTAATTTCCGGGCCACGTCGGAGCAGGCGGAACAACCATCTTGTGTCATTACTCAGGACTGACCCGTTTGTCTAGGCCGGATGCGTACGATTGTCAAGGTGCAGCTTCAGCCTTGCGCCCGCGCTCGTGAAAGGGCTGGCCCAGTTCGTATAATCGCAAGCGGTTTTCAAGCTCCCGCAGCTTTGGCTCATCGCCGCTCGCTTTCAGCAGGTCCACGGCACGGCGAGCGACCGTGACCGCTTCGGCGAACCGCCCGGTTTCCGCGCAAGCCGCCGCCAGCGTGTCCAGAAAGTTCGGCGCCTGGTTCCCGGTCGCGTCGCAAGCGTGTCGGGCAAGTTGGAGGGCTTCTTCGCCGTTCCGGACGCCTGGATCCGGATGCGTGGCCAGCATCCAGGCGAGGCGATTGGCGACTTCGTGAGTGTCGGGTTTGAGTCGGAGCACCTGGTGATAGGATTCGATCGCCTCCCGGTATTTGCCTTGGAGCCGGAGCAGCTCGGCCTGAAAAATCAGCACTTCGGTGTTTTCCGGCTCGGCGGCGAGGAGCTGTCCGATGCTTGCCGACGCCTGCTCAAACTTTCCCTGACGCAATAGTGCCATGGCCATCTGCATATTCTGCTGCGCCAGCTCGTTTGTGCGGGACCGCCCGCTGGCCGGTAATAGCGCGTTGGTCGGACGCGCCGCATCTTGCTGCGCGATTCTTAGATAACGTTCCGCTTCCTCTGGGAAACGTTCAGCGAAATCCGCCGCCGCTTGTTCCCACACCACATGGCCTGGCTGGCTGTACCAGCGGCCCGGAAACGGAACCGCCAAATCGCGCCGCGTCGTTCGCGTAGCGTCGAACAAAGTCACATCGTGCAGCAAGGTGTCCGGGTTCACCGAGCCTCGATAGATCACCGAAAGGTGGCCGTCATGGTCCAATAGAAAGCTCGTCGGCACGGCGAGGGCGATGTGCCGATCGAAGAGGCGGTCCAGGACAATCCCCATTTTGTCCAGCCACTCCGCCGACGCTGCGCCCGCGCGAAACGGGAATTTCATCTTTTCCAGCGCCCGCTGGGCCTCGGCCAGGGTCGTCGGTTGATCCTTCGACAGTCCATCGACACTCAACGCCAGGATCTCCAGGCCGACGGCGCGAAAATGCTGTTCCTCTGCGGCCAACGCCTGCAATTCCACCAGGCACGGCTGGCACCAACTGGCCCACAAATTGATTAGCAACGGGCCGGCGGGCGCGTTCGAGTCCACAGCCGCGGAGTTGACGAAGTTACTGAAGGTGAGCAACGGCATCGGGTAAGGAGTCGAGAGCAGCACACGGCCGGTGTCGGACGCTTTCGGCGCCACCTGCGTGGACGCGGCCAAGTTGACGGTCCGTTTGGGTGGGAACCATTCGACCGGCTCGCTGGCGGATTGTTTGAGCAGGTAGCGCCGGTTAGGTTCGATCGCGGTGAAGGTCTCCGTCGTTCCGCCCGGCCAGCGCACGGTCACTTCGTCGATCTGCGGATCGCGTCCCAGGCCGAAGTGAAGCCACTTGCTTGATTGCGAGAGATAGGCGTCTCCGGCGTAAAGCGTCTGGATCAGCTTCGGCTGGTTTTTCAAATGCACCTCGACGCGGGCGCCGATGCCATCGCGGTTGGCAGTGACGCCTTGCAGCTTGAACGCGACGAAGCGGTTGCCGGTGGCGCTCGCGTCGGACTCGTTGCGGAGCAGCCGGAGGCGCGGACCGGTGCGATTGGCCATCCAGATATCGAGGTCGCCGTCGAGGTCCCAATCAACCACCGCGAGCGCGCGCCCGTCGTCTTCGAAATCCAGCCCCGTGACCGCGGACACGTTGGCAAACCGGCCCCCGTGCGTGTTCAAATAGATACATTTGCGTTCATGGCCGGACCAGGATTGCCCCTGGTGGACTAGTTTTTCGACGGCCTTCCAACTGGCCAGATACTTGTTCAGTTCGGCGCCGGGGCCGGCCGTCGGTGGCGAAAGCGGCACGACCTGCCGCCAAAAGAAACTTCAGAGGTCGCGGGGGTCCTCGCCCGTGATGTAGCCGTTGGCGATGGCGAGGTCCGGCCACCCATCGTTGTTGAGGTCAACGAATTTGGAGGCCCAGGCCCAGCGGCCCATCGTCACGCCGGTATCCTCGCTCACGTCGCGGAAATGGCCATCGCCGGCGTTTTGAAACAGCGTGTTCCCGCGCGCCATGCGTTGCATGGTTTTGACGACCGCTTCGAATTGGCTGTGGGCGAACTTGGGTTGGTAGGCAATGCGGCTGCCGGCGGATGAGAACATGTTCGCGACGTATAGGTCCATCAACCCATCGCGGTTGAAATCGCCCCAGCTCACCGACATGCCCGCGCCGATGTCTTCCACGCCGGCCGCCGCGGCGATATCGGTGAAATGGCCGTGATCATTCCGGTAAAGGTTATGGCGGCCGAAGTCGTTCGCCACATAAAGGTCCATCCAGCCGTCGTTGTCGAAATCTTCCCAGGAAGCGGCGAAGCTGAAGCGGCGGTTGTTCACATCGAGGCCGGTGGCTTCGGTCACGTCGGTGAAATGAAAATTGCCGTCGTTTCGGAAGAGCGCGTTGCGGCCGCCGTTGTTCGCGTCGTGATACGGCACAGGCGAGAAAATACGCTGGGCACCGGGCGTGGCCATGTAACCGCATACGTAGATGTCCAGGTCCCCGTCGTTGTCGAAGTCGGCGGCGCAGAGGCTCATCGGATCGACCACCGCGCCCGAGCTCCAGCGCAGTTTGAAATGGCCTTGGCCGTCATTCTGCGCGACGAGGAGGCGCGCCGCGGCGGCGACCACCAGGTCTTGATACCCGTCGTTGTCCAGGTCCACCAGCAGGACCGAGACACAATTCTCCAGCCAATCCACGCCCCATTCCGCGGCCCGGTCGGTGACGGTGCCGTCCGGATTCTGGATGAAAAGATGGTTGGGCAGGCCGCCCGCATTGCAGAAATAAAGGTCTTCCAGCCCGTCGTTGTTCACGTCGCCCACGGCGATACCGTGATGGCCGTACCGGGAGATGCCTTCCAGACGGGTGATGCGCCCCAGCCAATCGCCGATGCCCGGGAGAATGTCCTGCTCATAACAACGATTGCCCCCGAGCGCCGAGGCGGTGCAGTCAACGAACCATTGGCCGCCCGGGCATTTGAGGTTGACCTCTTCATAGCGTTCCAGCCCGATCCATTTGAGCCGCGGCGCGCCACCGGCCTGAGGTTGGGCCCACTGGCATCGCCAGGTCGCGTTTTGCTGAATGCTTCCCTGGGCGTTGTGGCCGCTGGCTTCGTAGAGGATGCGGGTCACCAGAAGGGCGCCGGACTTCTCCACTTGAAATTGTTTGAACTTGCAGTGGAGCGCCTCCATATCAACCAGCGCGTCGGTAAGCTGCTTCAGCGCCGCCAGCAAACCTTCCGCGCCCGCGTTGTCCGTAATCGACGGCTGCAAGAACTTTTCCACGGCGTCCTCCACGCGCGTGACCCGGAAGGCGCCGTCGTCGTAAACCGTCTTGAGTTTCTCGGGGCGCAGCGCCTGGCAGCCAAAATCGCCGGTAAGGAACGGCCGCAACGCGCTCGCGTCCACCTTGCGGGGATGCTCGATGACTCCGGTCAAGGCGCGCAGTGGGACGGCTACGGCGTCGTTGAAAGCCTCGGTGTCCCAACCATCGACGTTGGGATCGAGCTTCTCGATCTGTTTTTCGACGCTGGTTGGGGGGTGGCTGGCTTTCTTGAGATCGACTGTCACCGCGGACGATTGGGTGGCATTAGCGCCGCGAAGGTCGGCCGATGCCGCATCGCCGGCCAGTGCCAGCAAGCCGGCCAGGCAGATTGGACCCACGCGGCTTTGGGCTTTCCGCCGGGCCAGGCTGCGGGCAGCGGGGCGATTTTCTGGTCTCATGCGTAACCGCGGCAGGCGCGAGCTGGCATTGGGTCCGAGTGAAGCAAACGATGCCAAAAATTCGATCAATTCTTTGCCAAGAATGAAGATTGGAGTGAGAAAAGTCACCTGCCATTTTGACCGCGCCCCGTCCATGCGCTTGGAAACTCCGGCCCAGAGCCGCGCCGAGGATGATCGGCGTTGGCGGTTCACAGCGGGAACGCCGGGTGTCATAAAGAGACCTGCATAGCCGGAAGCAGTCGCGCCTCTAACTCGGTTGGCGGGAGATTGCACGGTGAAAAAGCCCGCGCTGAAATTTCCTCCTGGTTGACCTGGACAGCACTGGATGTGGGTGGCCATTGTATTGCGGCGCTCGGAATGAATCGAGGGGATGGCGCACCTGCCTTGGTTGCAAGGCCGCGAACTCCAAGAAGCTGTTTCCGGCGCTAAATCAAACCGGTGGCATTCGCCATGCTGTTGGTTGCCGTTTCATATTTCTCACTTTTGACCGCGGTGTTTGGGCTGCGGCTCTGATCGGCTCAGCCCATGGGGGGTCAATGCGCCCTGGGACAATTCCGACTTGGGGCTGCGTCAGCCAAAGAATGGATTGTGCGCCTTTTCTTCGGCCACGGTCGTCAGCGGGCCGTGGCCCGGACAAAGCAGCGTCTCGGGCGGCAAGGTGAAAATCTGGTCGCGCACTTTCTGCTTCAATAACGCAGTGGAGACAAACCCCGTCGCCAGCGACCCGGCGAAAATCGTGTCGCCGATCAGGGCCACGTGCGGGGCGTCCTCCGGCCAGTTGCCGACGATGTAGCTCACGCCGTCGTCGGCGTGGCCGGGCGTGTCGCGGTTGGTGATCCGCAGGCTGCCGAGATGGATGAAATCGTGGGCGCGATTGCGATGCTGCGGCGGGGCGCTTTTCGAGCTGGTGTGGAGCAGCAATTTGGGAAAGCGCTCGCGCAGCGCGTCCATCGCCGCGAGGTGATCTTCGTGGGTGTGAGTAAGGAACAGATGTTTCAGTTGCAGTTGGTTCTCCGCGACCAAATCCAGGACCGGTCGCGCGTCCCAGCCGGTGTCGAAGAGGGCCGCCTCGCGCGAGCCTTCATCCCAGACCAGGCCGCAGTTCACGGCATAATCGCGGGTGGTCGTGATGACGCGCAGTTCGCGCCAGCGGCTCAAACCTTTTTCTGAAGGCAGCCAGCCGTTCGCAATCACTTCCAATTTTTTTCCGTGCAAACCGATCACTTCCGCGAGCGCGGCGAGGTCCGCGCGCCGGGCGCAACGGCCCGCGGTTTCAAGCTCCGCGAATTCGGCCGCGTCCAGCCCGGCCACTTTTGCCGCTTCTGCCGCGGACACGTTGGCGGCCTGGCGGGCTTTGCGGATGATGTCACCCAAGTGATCTTCCAGGTTCACGTGGCGAAAAGCTAACGAGCGCAACCGGCGGCTCGCAAGCCCGGCGTTGGCGCCCGGCCGCCGGGAGACTCATTCGGACTTGAAGCCGCCGTCGTCATTGGGTTTAGTGGTGCGCACCATGCGCCCGCGATATTTCATCACCCTCCTTTGTTTTCTTGCCTTGCTCAATATCCCTTCAGCCTCGGCCCGGACGGAGCCGCCGAAACCCAGGAAAACCGAACCGCCGCCGAAGACCAACGACGTCAAAAAGGCCGATGCGGAGAGCAAGCCCGAACCGATCAAGCCGTATGGCAAAGTCATCACCAGGGAGGCGAAGTCCGAGCGCGGACGTTTCTGGGTGCATCGGCTCGAGGACAAGTTCTATTTCGAAATCCCAACCAATGAATTCGGCAAGGAGTTTCTTTGGGTGACCCAGATCGAGCGCACCCAGGCTGGCTTCGGCTACGGCGGCACGCCGGTGGGCAATCGGGTGGTCCGCTGGGAGCTTCGCGAAAAGGACGTCCTGTTGCGCGATGTGAAGTACACCCTCCGCGCCGAAGGCCCGGATTCGATCCGGCACTCGGTGGAAGCCACCTCGCTGGAACCGATCATCAAGAAGTTTCCCGTCGCCGCCTGGGGCACCAACCAGGCGGCGGTTATCGAAGTGACCGAGTTGTTCACCGCCGAGGTGCCCGAGTTCAGCGCCAAGACCCGCTTCAACGCCACCGGCGCGGACAAGGCGCGCTCGTTCATCGAGCGTATCAAGACCTTTCCCGACAACATCGAAACCAAGGCGCTGGTGACCTACACGCTGGGCGGTCCCGGCCCGGCCGCGAACGCTCCCGCGCCGGGCGGCGCGCGCGATCCTTCCCAGAGCGCGGTTACCGTTCTTTTGCATCACAGCATGGTGCGCCTGCCGGAGCAGCCGATGCGCCCGCGCAAGCACGATTCCCGCGTCGGTTTCTTCAGCCAGGCCTTCGAGGATTTCGGCTCACCGGAACACCGGGTCAAAGAAACCCGTTACATCACCCGCTGGCGGCTGGAGAAAAAAGACCCCGCCGCCGAGGTTTCCGAACCGAAGAAACCGATTGTTTTCTACGTCGGCCGCGGCGTGCCCGACAAATGGCGGCCGTGGGTGAAGAAAGGGATCGAAGCCTGGCGGCCCGCCTTCGAAGCGGCGGGCTTTACCAACGCCATCCTCGCTAAGGACGCGCCGAGCGAACGGGAAGACCCGAACTGGGACGCCGAGGATGCCCGTTACTCGACGATCATGTGGCTGCCATCGACGATTGAAAACGCCATGGGCCCGCACGTGCACGATCCGCGCACCGGCGAAATCCTGGAAGCCGACATCATCGTTTATCACAACATCCTCAAGCTCGTGCGGGACTGGTATTTCGTTCAGGTCGCGCCGCTCGATCCGCGCGCCCAGAAACTGCCGCTGCCGGACGACCTCGAAGGCGAGTTGATCGCCTATGTGATCAGCCACGAAGTGGGCCACAGCCTCGGCTTCCCGCACAATATGAAGGCCAGCTCGGCCTATACGGTCGAGCAACTCCGCGACCCTCAGTTCACCAGGCAGTTCGGCAACGAAGCCTCCATCATGGCGTACGGGCGGTTCAATTATGTCGCCCAGCCCGGTGATGGCGCCCGGCTCATTCCGATCATCGGCCCTTATGATTTCTTCGCGGTGCAATGGGGCTACAAGGAATTCCGGGAAGCCACCAACCCGATTCAGGAAAAGCCGTTCCTCGATCAGATCGTCGCCCGCCAGCTCACCGATCCCAAGCTCCGCTTCGGCGATCCCAATCCGGGCGTCGATCCCTCGCAACAGACGGAAGACCTCGGCTCCGATCCAGTTCGGGCCACCGAACTCGGACTCAAAAACATCGCCCGCGTGGCGGCCTTCCTCGTCAACGCCACTTGCAAGGAAGGGGAAGACTACGAACTGTTGAGCAACATGTACACCCAGGTGATCCGCCAGCGGGACCGCGAGTTGGAGCACGTGGCCAATGACGTCGGCGGCATGATCCTGAACAACGTCTGGTACGGCCAGGGCGATCATCTCTACGACCCGGTGAGCGCGGAAAAGCAGCGCGAAGCCGTCGCTTTCCTCAACGAACATGCCTTCCAGACGCCCGGCTATCTGGTCGAAACCAACATCCTCCAGCGCCTCGAACCCAACGGCGCCGCCGATCGCATCCTCAACAGCCAGCGCCGGCTGCTCAGCGTTTTGATCGACGACGCCCGCTGTAAGCGAATGACCGAAGTCGCCAGCCGCTCGCCCAACCCCGCTTATTTTCCCACCGATCTGTTGAGTGACCTGCGCTCCGGCCTCTGGCGCGAGCTGGAGGCCGCGGCCGTCGAAATCAATTTGTACCGACGAAACTTGCAACGCGCTCACGTCGAAATCCTGGGCACCCACGCCAACCGGACCGATGCCGCCTCCGACCTGCCGGCCCTGGCTCGTGGCGAACTAAAATCGTTATTGGCCGCGATTAAAACCGCCGACGGAAAAACCAAAGACCGTGTCACGCTCCTGCACCTTCAGGACATGGAGGCGCGCATCGACCGGCTGCTCGACCCCAGGTTGAAACCTTGAGGCGCAGGGAGAAACCGAACCGGAGCTAACGGAGTTATCTTGCACCCGGCCAACTGCGCGGCCGGGCGCGATGGAGTGTTTAGCCCATTGCGCGTCGGGACGACTTGTGCTTTAGTCCCTCAAGGTTTCACACAAGATGCACGTAACCCAAACCGTGCCCCGGCGCTGGCCGGCGGGCGCGCTGCTCGGCGTGATGCTCCTGCTGCAGGGAGCCGAAGCGGATGGGCAGACAAATGGCCCGCCCAGTGGCAGCGCTGTCAGTTGGGGCGCTCAGGTGCTTCCCTATGTCCATCCGTTAACACGATTCAAGGCCATTGCGGCCGGAGGAGACCACAATCTGGCGCTCAAGCCAGATGGCACCGTTGTGGCGTGGGGCGACAGTATTCTTGGGGAGGCTACTGTGCCCGGCACGTTGAGCAACGTGGTGGGCATTGCGACCGGAAGGACGCACAGTCTGGCGCTCAAGCAGGACGGCACTGTCGTCGGGTGGGGGGCCGACGGGACCAACAGCGGCGTCTATCCCGATTACGGACAGTCCCTGGTCCCCGCCGGTTTGACTGGCGTGGTGGCTGTTGCGGCCGGAGGCTATCACAGTCTGGCGCTCAGGCAGGACGGCACCGTAGCGGCCTGGGGAGCGGGCGAGACGAACAGCGGCGTCTATCCTGATTATGGCCAGTCCATGGTGCCGGACGGATTGATCGGCGTAGTGGCCATTGCGGCCGGCGATATTTACAGCCTGGCCCTTAAGCAGGACGGAACCGTCGTGTCCTGGGTAGGCGGAACGAATGTGGCCGTCGGGTTAAGCGGCGTGGTGGCTATTGCCGCCGCCGTCAATTACATCCTGGCGCTCAAGCAGGATGGGACCGTGGTGCAGTGCGATGGCACTGGGTTTGGCCAATTGGAGGTTCCCAGCGGCTTGAGCAACGTGGTCGCCATTGCCGCCGGATTAGACCACAGTTTGGCGCTCAGGCAGGATGGAAGCGTCGTGGCGTGGGGGGACAACGGTTATGGCCAAGCCACCGTGCCGAACGGGTTGAGTGACGTTGTGGCTATTGCGGCAGGATGGGTTCACAGTCTGGCGCTTAAGCAGGATGGCCGCCTCGTGGCGTGGGGTGACAATGAACTTGGCCAAACAAACCTACCGGGTGGCTTGACCGGCGTGGTGGCCGTCGCGTCCGGCTTGGATCACAGCCTGGCGCTCAAGCAGGATGGCACCGTCGTTGCCTGGGGCAGCATATATGAAGGATCTTTCTACCAGCCGGTCACCGTGCCGGATGGGTTGAGCGGCGTGGTTGCCATTGCGGCTGGAGAAAGTCACAGCCTGGCCCTCACACAGGACGGCAGCGTCCTGGCTTGGGGCGACAATTTTTATGGCCAAACGAACGTGCCGAGCGGGTTGACTGGCGTCGTCGCCATCTCAGCCGGCGGAGGGACCAGTCTGGCCCTCAAACAGAACGGTACGGTCGTAGCGTGGGGAGGCAATTTTTTTGGGGCCGTCACCGCGCCCAGCGGATTGAGCAACGTCGCGGCGATCGCGGCGGGAGGGGACCACAGTCTGGCGCTGTTGCAGGACGGTACGGTCGTCGCCTGGGGGTTTAATGGTTATGTGCCCAGCGGACTGAGCAACGTGACGGCCATTGCGGCCGGAGAGGTACACAGCCTGGCGCTCCTAAAGGACGGCACCGTCGTGGCATGGGGTGAGAATGCATCCGGCGAAGCCACGGTGCCAGACGGCTTAGGCGACGTGGTGGCGATTGCGGCAGGGGGCACGGAGAGCCTGGCCCTCAAGCAAGACGGAACGGTGGTGGCGTGGGGACAATGGCTAGTTCTGTTCCCAGACAATGGTGGCATCAAGTACCTCCCCGTCACAGTGCCCAGCGGTTTGAGCGCCGTGGTGGCCATTGCGGGCGGAGGGGATCATAGCCTGGCGATAGTTGGACCACCCAGCCAGCCGATCCTCCTCGCCGCGTCGCTGGACACGAACGGCGCGCCGGTTGTGCAACTGACGGCTGCGCCGGGCTTCAATTACCTCCTGCAAAGTTCCACGAATCTGACGGACTGGTCGGCGGCCGCCTTGCTTGCAAACACCAATGGGACGGTGCGCTTCTCCGATCCGGCCGCAAGGAATTTCAGCCAGCGCTTTTATCGAGCGCTGTTATCACCTTGAGGCAGGGCCGCTCGGACTCTCTCGTTGAGGCGGCCCAACGCCGGTCCGTCAATCGAGTGGGCCGCGACTAATGGCGGGCTTTGCCAACTCGGAAGAGGCAAGCGGCGTCGAGCGGCCGCACTCCACTCGAAAAGTCCATCGACTGCCTCTAGTTCGATTCTATCGTGGAATATTTCTTGGAAAGCTCTCTTAGATTTTGCGGCTGCCGATCGAACACGGACTGGATAATTTCAAATTCGGAATTTCAGATTTCAAATTCTCCGGTCCGTGTTCAATCAGTGTTCAATCCGTGGCTCAATCTCAATTAGCTTTGAGCGGGCTTGTCGCTCATCGCCGTTGCGGCGTTGTATTTTGACTGGAATTATCTGGAATCGGGTTAAGATTCGGGACTGATGCAGTCGTTCACATTTCACCCGGCGGTGGCGCGTTGGTTCGAGACCAAGTTCGGATCGCCCACCGAGCCGCAGGAACGGGGCTGGCCGGTGATTCAGTCCGGCCAGCACACCTTGATTTCGGCGCCGACCGGGTCGGGGAAGACGTTGGCCGCCTTCCTCGCGACGCTGGATCAACTCTTCCGTGAAGGCGCGAACGGAAACTTGCCGGCTGAAACTCGCGTCCTTTATGTCTCTCCCTTAAAAGCCCTCAGCAACGACATCCATAAGAACCTGGAGGAACCGTTGTCGGGCATCCGCTCGCTGCTCCTGTCGAGCGAAGGCCGGCTGGCTGACGTGCGCGCCGACGTGCGGACCGGCGACACGCCCGCGGCCAAGCGGCAAGCTCTCGCCAAACGACCTCCCCATATCCTGGTCACCACGCCCGAATCGTTCTATCTCCTGCTCACTTCGCAATCCGGCCGCAAAATGCTGGGGACGGTCCGCACGCTCATCGTGGATGAAATCCATGCCGTGGTGGGCAACCGGCGCGGGTCGCATCTCGCCTTGAGCATCGAGCGGCTGGCCGCGCTGGTCAAAGCGCCCCTGCAGCGCATTGGCCTCTCCGCGACGCAGAAACCGATCGCGGAAGTGGCCCGGTATTTGGTCGGAACACGCGAACTGGACAGCCTGGGCAACCCCCGCTGCGCGATCATTGATTCCGGCCATTCGCGGAACATGGATTTGGCGATCGCGTTGCCCGGTTCACCGCTGGAGGCCGTGATGTCCAACGAAGTGTGGGCCGAAGTCTATGGCCGCCTGGCGGACCTGATCGCCGCGCACCAAACCACGCTGGTCTTCGTCAATACGCGGCGGCTGGCCGAACGGGTGACCCATCATCTGACCGAGCGGCTCGGCGCGGACCAAGTCACTTCGCACCACGGCAGCCTTGCGGCCCGCCTGCGGCTCGAAGCTGAAAATCGCTTGAAGCGCGGCGAATTGAAAGCCCTCGTCGCCACCGCCTCGCTTGAACTGGGCATTGACATCGGTTCGGTGGATTTGGTTTGCCAGATCGGCTCCACGCGTTCGATCGCGACCTTGCTGCAACGCGTCGGCCGCGCGGCCCACCGGCGTGGCGGTTTGCCCAAGGGCCGCTTGTTTCCGCTGAGCCGTGATGAACTGGTCGAGTGCGCGGCCACGCTCCGCAGCGTCGCCAACGGCGAGTTGGACCGCTTGAGCATGCCGGAAAAACCGCTGGACTTGCTCGCGCAGCAGATCGTTGCCTGCGCGGCGTGCGAAGACTGGGACGAGCAGAAACTCTTCGAGCTGGCGCAATCGGCGTATCCTTATCGGAACCTGACGCGGCAGGAGTTTGATGACGTGCTGCAGATGCTGGCGGAAGGCTTCAGCACCAAACGCGGGCGTCGGGCGGCCTTGATCCACCATGACGCCGTGAACCACCGCGTCCGGGCGCGCCGCGGCGCGCGCTTGACCGCGCTGACATCCGGCGGCGCGATTCCGGACAACGCCGATTACCGCGTCGTGCTTCATCCCACCGAGACGTTCATCGGGACGGTCAACGAAGACTTCGCCATCGAGAGCATGGCCGGCGATATTTTTCAACTCGGCAACGCCTCCTGGAAAATTCTCGGGGTCAACTCCGGCATCGTGCGCGTGGCAGATGCGCAGGGCCAGCCGCCGAGCATCCCGTTTTGGCTCGGCGAGGCGCCGGGGCGAACCAGCGAACTGTCGCGCGCGGTCTCCGAGTTTCGCGTCGAGATCGAAAATCGATTGGCGGCGGGCGCCAGCGTGGCGGATTGGTTGAAGGAGGAGCGCGGGCTTCCCGAACCGGCGGCCGTGCAACTCGCCGAATATTTCGGTGCCGCTTACCGGGCGCTGGGCGTGGTCCCCTCGCAACGGAAGCTGGTGCTGGAACGATTTTTCGATGAGTCCGGCGGCATGCAATTGGTCGCCCACGCGCCGTTCGGGATTCGCATCAACCGCGCGTGGGGATTGGCGTTGCGCAAACGGTTTTGCCGCGCGTTCAACTTCGAGTTGCAGGCCGCCGCCACCGACGACGCCATGGTCCTCTCGCTGGGGACGCAGCACTCGTTTCCGCTCGATGAGGTCTTCCGCTATTTGAACAGCAAAACCGTCCGCGATCTCCTGGTGCAGGCGCTGCTCGATGCGCCGATGTTCCCCGTCCGTTGGCGCTGGAACGCCACGCGCGCCCTGGCGGTGCCCCGCATGAAGAGCGGCAGAAAAACCCCGGCCCCGTTGCAGCGGATGGAAGCCGAGAATCTCCTGGCCGCGGTGTTTCCCGACCAGCTCGCCTGCCTGGAGCACATCGTTGGCGATCGCGAGGTTCCCGATCACCCGCTGGTTTATCAAACAATTCAGGATTGCCTGACCGAGGCGATGGACATCGACGGCTTGATCGGCGTGCTCAAGGACGTTGAAAGCGGCGCGATTCAATGCCTCGCCCGGGATTTGCCGGAGCCATCGCCGTTGGCCCACGAGATTCTCAATGCCAAGCCGTATGCCTTTTTGGATAACGCCCCGCTGGAAGAGCGCCGCACGCAGGCGGTGTACACTCGCCGCGCCCATGAAACTTCCGCCGAGGCTGGCCTCGGTATTCTGGACGCGGCCGCCATCGATCGGGTGTGCGACGAAGCGTGGCCGCGCGCCGTCAATGCGGACGAATTGCACGAGGCGCTGCTGCTGTTGGGGGTGATGACGGAGGCGGAAGTCCGGCGAACCGTGGGAAGCTTTTTGGAAGATCATCCAAATGAAGATTGGTCCTCACTCCTCGACAAGCTTGGCGGCGAGCGAAGGGCGGGTCGATTTGAAGTCGCGGCGACGCGCCTGAATCCTCCTGCAACCCAAGCCTCCGCGAACCCTCCTGTTCCTGAAAGCCGAAGTACTCAGCCAGTCGGCGAATGGACGTTCTGGGTTGCGGCCGAGCGATTGCCGCTGGCGCAAACGGTTTATCCCGCGGGACAGGTCCAACCGCCCATCGTTCCACCCGACTCGGAGCTGAAGCGCCAATGGGAGCGCGCGGACGCGGTGCGGGAGTTGATTCGCGGGCGGCTGGAAGTTTCCGGACCCGTCACCGCGCCGGCTTTGGCGGAACTGCTTCACCTTTCGGCAACCGAAATCGAGGCCGCCTTGCTGGCTTTGGAGGCCGAAGGATTCATCCTGCGCGGACGTTTCCATCCCGGTGCGGCGGCGCTCGAATGGTGCGACCGGCGCTTGTTGGCGCGCATCCATCGGCTCACCCTCAACCGGCTGCGCGCGGAAATTCAGCCGGTGTCGCCCGCCCAATTCCAACGCTTTCTTCTGGCCTGGCAGCGGGTGGATGCCGAACATCGCGCCGAGGGACCGGAAGGCGTGGCGGCGGTGCTGGAGTTGCTCGATGGTTACGAACTCCCCTCGGCGGTGTGGGAGCCGGAAGTCCTCGCGCTGCGGGTCAAGGAATACACGACGCAATGGCTCGACCGTCTCTGCTTCACCGGGCGCATCGGCTGGGGGCGATTGACGCCGCCGCAAAATCTGAAGAGCCGGGCGTTCGCGCCGCTGCGCTCGAGTCCGGTATCGCTCTTCGCGCGCGAAAACCTTCCGCATTGGCTGGCCCTCTCCGTCCCGCTGGCGCCATCCGAGCTTTCGCCGGAGCCGGCGCTCATTTTGAAAATCCTCACGCAGGCCGGCGCTTCGTTCTTCGACGAACTGGTTCGCCAATCCGGCCTGCTGCCGTCCCGCGTGGAACAGGCCTTGGGAGAACTGGCCACGCAAGGCTGGGTGACGGCCGACAGCTTTGAAGGCTTGCGGGCCTTGCTAATTCCGTCGGAAAAACGCGCGCCGTTCGCCGACGTTGAGCGGAAGCGGCGCCACAAGACGGTCACCAGTATCGAGTTTGCGGGCCGGTGGTCGCTGCTGCGGTTACCACCCTCGATCCATTCGGAGGAGCCGCTTGAACTTGCATTGGCGGGGACAACCGATGGCGCCCACATTCGTCTCTCGCCCTCCGATCACTCACAACTTTCACGCGTCGCGGCAGACCCGCGCCTTCGGGTTCGCGACGAGGCCTCGTCGCCGTCGCGCGATGGGGCCATCGAAATCTGCGCCCGCACTTTGCTGAGGCGTTACGGAGTGATGTTCCGCCGATTGTTGGAGCGGGAATCGTTGGACGTTTCCTGGTATGAGCTGGGCCGCGTCTATCGGCGGCTGGAGGCGCGCGGCGAAATTCGCGGCGGGCATTTTGTCGGCGGCGTCAGTGGCGAACAATTCGCTTTGCCCGAAGCCATCGGCTTGTTGCGGTCAGTCCGCAAAGCGGCGTCCAAGGGCGAGTTGGTGGTGCTCAGCGCCGCTGATCCATTGAATCTCGTCGGTGTTCTTACTCCCGGACCGCGCATCCCGTCCATCGCCACAAATCGCGTCCTCCTGCGCGATGGCCTGCCCATCGCCGCGCTGGAAGCCGGCCAAATCATCCAGCTTGAAAACGAAGCGGACGTGGCGGACGGGATGATCGCCAACGCGCTCAAAGTGGGAAAAATGCCCGCTGCCTTGCGTCCGTACTACGGCTGAAGCGGCGACGATGATCTGATCTTTCACGGACCGGTTCCAGCGTCGACCCCATCCGCGCAGTGTGCGGTGAGCTTTCCCGATTTCCCTATTCAATTTCTGAGATTCGCCTTTCCCGTTTGAGCCGCTTGGTTTCCTGATCGAACTTGCTGCCCCTCCCGCTACGGCCACACCTCCACTCGATAATACCGCTGGACGCTCGCGGGCGCGGGGTTCGTGTACATGGTCGTTCCTCCCAGCGCCGTGATGGTCCCGCTCAGTGGCGTGAAGGGCAGCGACACCGCGAGGGTGGAAAAGACTTGATAGTTCCGGCCGGGCACGCTGGCCCATGTGACCACCTGGCCGCCATTGGAAAGGTTCGTAATGCGCAGCAGTGAATTCGGATCGCGCGGATCGGTCCCCGCCAAATATTCCTGGAGGTTGGTGAACCCGTCGCCATCCGGATCGCCGTTCGCGCCGTTGATACCCGTGGCATCGAACGGATTGAGGCCGTGGGCGATCTCCCACGTGTCCGGCAAACCGTCGCCGTCGGAATCGGTGACACCCAGCAGATTCACCCGCACCAGGCGCGAGGCCCGGAGGCTGAGACCGCCGGCGTTGTAGTTGACCTGGATATAATGCTGGCCGGCGGTCATGCCACTCCAGTCATAGCGCAAATCACGCGTGCCGGCGCCGCAGTAACTGCCCTGCAGTTGGTACTTCGCCGTCCCGTTCGCGTTCGTGCGCGGCTGGGCGGCGCCATCGATCAGGATGGTGAACGCATTGGCGTCCGCCGCCAGCGTGTCGCTGAAGCAACTGACGATCGTATAAACGTTGCTCTGATTGAGCGTGAGGCTCTGGCCGTCTGCGCTCGGGAAGGCGATCGCAAGCGTCTGCGGCGGCGCGGCGGCGGTGACGGATCGGGTCAGCGCGCGGAAATGGTTCGTGAACGTGGCGCTGGTGATTTCCTTCAAACGCACCGTGATCGTCGCCGGCCCGTTACTCGGCACGGCCAGGTAGGTGAACCGAAATTCCTGCGGTAAATTAGGGTATTGGGCCGTGAGCGAGGGGAGCGGGGTCACGCGCGCGGCCCGGGCAAAAACCGGCGCGCCATTGCTCAGGCCGTTGCCGTTGTTGCGGCCGGTCACCGCGTCGTCGTTGTTCGGGTCGGCGTCGATGATGTTGTATTCCACTTCGCTCGTCGTGTCGTCGGCGCGCACCACGACGTCATAGTTAACGCTGCGGAGCGTGTCGCCGTCGCTGGGCGGAAAAGCGATCAGGCCATCGGGCGGCGCCACGTCGTAGTAGAAAGTTTGGAGGAAGGTGTTAAACACGCTCGCCTTGCCGGTTCGCGGCAGAAAGGCCCGCGCCCGCAAAATGTGAAATCCTTCCGCCAGACCGGTGGCGACCTGGTTCGTGGCCAGATCGTTGTGCAACCAGACCCGCGCGGTGGCGGGATTCCAGTTCGTGAGGGCGAATAGTGTCAGCGCGTAATGTTTCGAATCCGCATAATCGATGATCGGATCGACCGGGTTGAGGGCGCTGTTTTTGTGCAGCGCGATCTTGTATTTCACGGTCGTGCCCGGGGGCTGGGCGGGGATCGTCCCTTTCCACCAATCAATCGTGCCGTCGGTAGCATCGGCGCCGCCGAATTTTGCGGCCACCGCGCGAGTCGTTCCCCGCCCCACACCGTAAGCCCCTTCCGGATTCGTCCCACCGACCGTGTAATAGACGAAACCTTTGTTGATTTGAAACTGGTAGCCGGCTTGCACCCACAGATCCACGTTTGCCGCGGTCACGGTGGACGAACGCTGGCGGACGTTCATCTGGCCGGCCACATTGTTGCTCGCCGATGGATCGTGGTAAACCCATTGGCAGGTTTCTTCCGGGTAATTATGGCCGAAGCCGCTGCCAACGGCGGCGTTGGTTGTTAGATCCGAGCCGACCGTGTAACTGTAGGTTTCGGCAGCCAGCGAGAGGATCGAGTCCCGATTAGTTTCGCTGGCCGCAAATTTTTCCGGACCGTAGCGGAACTGAGTGATTGTCTGCTCGTATCCTAGAAACATGTCATAAGCCGCGCCCGGCTTGTTGTCGCGCAGGTCGAGCACGCCATGCGTGAAGGTGTTCGACGCGCCGAGATTCATCTGGCTGTTCAAGTCCATGCCGCCGTCGAGCTTGAGCAACGCGTTGGCCGCGGAACCGTCCGTTCGGATCAGAAAATCCAGCGGGCCGGTGTTGGTCACGACCGGAATGTCGATCGCGTAGGTGAGGTTACTGACATTGGCGCCGCCAATCACATTGCCGCTGGCATCCACGCTGCCCCGCATCTTGAACGGATAGAGCGGATTGAACCCGGCATCGCCATCGCGCCCATCCGTGCGAAAGACGGTCACGCGCGGCGCCGCGCGGCCGTTCTGCTGGATAACAATCGCGTCGCCAGTCGATACCGCGCCCTCGGCGTTCGTGAGCGTCGCGGCCACGCGGCTCGCTTCGGGCCATTGATAGCCGTAGAGCACGTACGAGCCGCCGGGGATTTTGAATTCGACCGCTCCGCCGCCGGGAGCGAGCGCCTGCGAACCGACGAATACCTTGCGATTGACTGGGTCGGGAGCATTCGCCGTGGCGATCGCTTCGTTCCGATCGTTCGTCGCCAGGCGCACCAGCAGTTCCGAACAGGCGCGGTCGCGGTACGGCGAATCGGCCAGTTGGCGCAAATGCGCGCCCGGAGGAAAGCCGACGACCAATCCCTGGCCTCGCGAGTTCACCACCGGGTAACAGGGCGAGGGCATTCCCGCGTCGTTCTGCGCCACGCCGTCATCGAAACTGATGTCGCCCGACGGGCTGTAGTTGTCGTTCATGGCAAACAACACCACTGTTTGGTCCTGCGGGGCTGCCGGGCTGCCTTCGCGATAATCGTATCGCTCGAAGGCCGCGATGTCCGCGTCGCCCCAGCGCGGCCGCGTCCCACCGCGCGCAAGCTGGTGATGCAGGTAAGCCACGTCGGGCATCTTATTATCGCCAAACTCGCCCAGATAGGGCGCCAAAGCCCAGCGCGGAAAAGGCGTGCCGCCATTGGCCGGCGATTGATTGTAACCATCCGAGTAAATGAGCGGCACTCCTTCGCGCGCGAAATAATAGGCGTTTTGCAGTTCCCGGTGCGCGGCGTAGTCGTTGTCGTGGCTCTGCGCGTGCATCACCCGCACCGCCGCGCTAAAGCCGCCGAAGTCGCGTTGCTCCAGCCCGGCCAGCGTCGCGCTGGGATTGCCCAGAACGTTGTTCAAATAATTCCGCAGCGGCACGTCGAGCAATCGCATGCCGGCGTCGATGTATTCGTTGTAACTCGGCGGCTCGCCCAAATGCTCGCCGAAGATCAGCGCGTCGTTGCGGGGAGCTTCCGCGTCAAAATTGCTGTCGCGGTAGTTCGCGTCGGTGAACCCGTGAGTAAGATCAAATTGAAGCTGAACGTTGCCGGCAAAGCCCGCGGAGTTGGTGTCCTTGGTGACGCTGTTTTGATCCCCGAAAAAGTAGCTCGGCACGTGCTTCACCGCGTCGAGCCGCAAGCCGTCGCACTTCGTCGAGTCAATCAGCCAGCGGACCGACCGAAGCAGGTAGCCGTTGACCTCTTCGCGATAAGCATTGGGGTTCGCGGCTAGGTCGGCGGCCGTAACGCGGCCGAAACCCACACGGACACCGGCCGAATTGAGATCGTAATATTCCGGGTTGTTCGGGTGCCGCACCAGCACTGGCTTGGCCGCGGTGCTCCCGACCGTCGGACCGAAATTCGCGTTTGGGTTTTCCTGCGCGATGTCCACCAGGCCGAACAGGCTGAGGTTTTGGACCTGCCACACGTCGTTGAAATTGGCGATGTTGGCCGTGTTGCGAAAAAATCCGTTCGTGGTCACTTGCAAGTGAAAATCCCCGGGCACCATTCCTGGATAAAGATTCGTCGGGGTGTTGGCGTCGTAGCCCGGCACGTCGAACCCGCGATGATTCACAATCGTGTCGAAATAGACCCGCAGTCCGAAGCGGTGCGCGATGCGGACCAACCGGAGCAGTTCCTCCTTCGTGCCATAGCGGGTGGCGATCGTGCCGCGCTGATTCTTGTCGCCGAGATCGAACGGGTCGAACAAATCGTAACCGACCGAATAACCGCTTCCGCCTTTGGCCGGCGGCGGCAGCCAGAGGCTGGTATAGCCCGCCTCCGCGATTTCCGGCATTTTGCCGGCCACCTCGTTCCAGGAGAGATTGAACAACTGGAGCACCGCGTCGGCGCGCGCCTCGCCGCCGCAAGCCAGCGCGAGCAACAGAACGCCGAGTAACTTACCAAGAGCGTGTTTTAAGAATCGCCTGGTCAGGGGACCGGGCCTACAGGGCTTCAGGATTTTGGCCATTTCCAGTAGGCCGCGTGCCCTCACGCGGCGTCGGCGGACAATTTTAGGACACGCTCTAAGCTCCACCGGGCACCGCTTATTCGAATGGAGGAGGAACGACATTGCGCGTCTGAAGCGCTTCGCCGGTCGCAGCAGGGAAGACATTGGAATCTCTTCGGAGGCGGTGAGCGGCTTCAGCAGGAAAGTTGCACTCGTTCTGCGCCCGCGCAAGCGGTTGTATGCGGATTATTGCGCGGGCGGCGCGGCCTTCTGAACGTCGCTCGACCGTTCGTACAGCTTCGCCATTTCCAGCAGCAACACCTCCAAGCGGTTATAATAATCCTCTTCGTTCAACTGGCTTTTCGTTTCCCGCAGCGCGGCGATCTCCAGCTCCAGCTCATCCCGCCGGACGCGGACGGCCGGCGGCAATTCCTTTTCCGCGTCGCTGCGAACCAGATGGAACTGGTGGGCGCGCACCCCGTCAACGGCGGCGCCGTCGCGGGCGCGCTTGACCGCCTGCACGCCGCGGAACCAATCCGCCGGTGTGCCGAGGCCGTCCCCGTTGTCATCGAGCAACGCGTGCTCGGTGGCGAGCCGGCCTTCGACCTGATAAAACTCCGCGGTGCGCCGCGCCGCCGTGAGGAACGCCTCGAGCAGGGAAGTCTGGCCATCCTTGTCGAGGTCGGCGGCGGGATCGGCGATGGCTTCGCTTAGATACTGTCCGAAGCGGGCGTAATTCTGTTCATGGCCGCTGCGCGTGGCCGTGATAATCACGCGGTTGCTCGCTGAAAGTTTGCTGAGGAACGGCCCGCTCGCCGCGGCCGTGTCGATCACCGCGAGGGGACGGTGAAAAGGTTTAAGGCCCTCGGCCAGCTCCGTCGCGGTCAGGTCGGGGCCGGTAAGATTGAACTTGGCCTCCTTGCCGTCGAAGGTGCCGTGACCGATGAGCACCAGCCACAACTCGCCCGGCCCTTCCTTAGGTTCATCGGCCAATGCCTGTTTGAGGCGGTCGCGATCCGTTGATTCCTTCTTTTGTTCCAGGCCGATGGTGACGAGATTTGCGCCCCCGCGTTCGGCGGCCTGCTGCCAGAGCTTGGCCCATTGCGAAAATCTTTTGCCGAATTCCTCTTCCCCCGGCGCTCCGACCACAATCAGCACGGCCGGTTTCTCGGCGGGAGCCGGCGGCTCGCCGAACCCCGACCCGCCGGAAAGAGCGGCCAGCAGGAAAACCGCGGGCCGAAACGCCCGCCACCGTCTTTGACTTACGGATGCTCCGCCGGAAGCCCGCCGCCCGAAAATGGAAAATGGCGCCGCTTGCATATCAATGTTTCGACTAATCGAGGTTGAGTCTCAACCAGAGCAGCCTCGGAACTCAATCCGAAAGCTTCGCGTCCCCGGCTCGACAATTTTTTTCCAATTAAGCGAACATAGGCGAACATAAGCGAACATAAGCGAAGATTGTTCGCTTCTCCCGATTCCTTGGCGGCGGCATCGGGAGCGCCACTCTGTCGCCCTCCTCGGCCTCTGGCCGGCGGATTCCGACCGCTCCAACGTCCCGCCATGGGGGCAATCGTTTTTCACAGGGCTTAGGTTTTGGGCGTTCCCGGGCCATTTCCGGCGTCCGCTTTCTCCTCTGCCCCCGACTTTGAACCCTCGCCAGGATAAAGCAGTTGCTTGACCTTCTCAATCTTCGCCTGCGCGTCCAGGCTGGCATCATCCAGGATGCCCGCCAGATAGGCCCCCAATTGCGCAAATTCCTTGCGCGCCGCCTCGGTCGCCTCACGATAGAAATACCGCTCCGCCAGCTTCAACTTCCCTTGCCGGACGCCATTCCCCTCGCTCGCCAGCAGCAGCTTGGTCAGCCTCACCAGCGGCTCCAGTTCTCCTGGCCTTTCGATGGCCTGTTTCAGGGCCAGATGGCCAATCAGCTTCATCCCCGCCCGCCGCAGGCTT